>ENA-OQCX01000109-OQCX01000109.1-human-gut-metagenome-genome-assembly--contig:-NODE-109-length-41759-cov-7.122862_pt1 | contig 41759 bp, 35 predicted proteins | sample MGYA00242762_ERZ504587 | MGnify/ENA primary metagenome ERZ504587 (study PRJEB26092, sample SAMD00036337) | human gut metagenome | host: Homo sapiens | study: EMG produced TPA metagenomics assembly of...
CTTTTAGCTGCCGCCGCATACAACTTCAAAAGAGCCATGAGGACTCTTTTGTGGCTTATTGAAAAAATCTGCGGGATACTGTTTCCGTACAATATTCCGCAGATGGGCACTTTTTAAGGGACGACTATGTAATATACCGATTCAAAAAGCATCACAACATAAGACTGGAGCAACAACGAGCAAAACTGGAGCAAGAACAAAAGTTGCTCCTGAATGAGATGAAGCTAAAGTTCTTTACAAATATAAGCCATGATTTACGTACACCACTGACGCTTATCATTAGCCCGTTACAAATGTTATTGTCAGAAACCCTGGATGACGGAATACGCAAAAAACTAAATACAATCAATAAAAATGCACAACAATTACTTACATCGATAAACTCTCTGCTTGATTTCCGGAAACTGGATGTAGGAGCCGAGACAGCTCATTACAAATCGGGAGATATTGTCAACTTTATCCGCGAGATTTGCAGTACTTTTCAAGAGTATGCTCTTGACCATACCATCAGCTTCTGTTTCATGTGCGAAGTAGAAAACCTGAACATGTCCTTCGATCCGGTTAAAATAAAAAAAGTAATGAACAACTTGTTGTCCAATGCCTTCAAATACACTCCTGATAAAGGAGAAATCAATGTACATCTTTATCGCGAAGATGACAATGTATGCATCTGTGTGGCAGACAACGGACAAGGTATCATAGACAAAGACAAGAAACATATCTTCGAACGTTTTTATCAGGTGCAACAAACTTCGGAAAAAACCGGCAGTGGAATCGGCTGCATATTGCAAACGAATATGTACATCTACACAAAGGAACAATCTCCGTTACAGACAATTTTCCTAAAGGTTCCGTATTTACCGTTAAATTGCCTATCGTCACATATGCCAGTGAAAAGGAGGAATTACTTCCGGAACTGCTAAACAATGACAAAGCTCCGAATGAACTTCCCGTTCCAAATGCGGAAGAATTGCGGTATACCATCTTGTTGGTGGACGACAACAAGGATTTCTGTAGTTTCATGTCTGAATACCTGTCCGATGAATACGCCATACAGGTTGCCTACAATGGAGCAGAGGCATTGAAGATATTAGAAAAAAACAGTGTCAATATTGTAATAAGCGACATCATGATGCCAGTGATGAATGGAACAGAGCTATGTCGGCAAATCAAAACAAACATGCAATGGTCCCACATTCCCGTTATATTGCTTACAGCCCGTATGGCAGAAGAATACAAAAGTGAAGGATTTGAGCAAGGAGCCGATGACTATATCGTAAAGCCTTTTGACTTCAAATTACTAAAGCTGCGCATCAGGAAATTTATTGAATGGACAGAAAAAAGCCATCGTAAATTCAGTCAGAAAATAGAAGTGACACCTAATGAAATAACAATCACTCCACTAGACGAACAATTTATTGAAAAAGCTATCAAAATAGTAGAAGAGCGCATGAGTGATTCCGACTTCTCTGTGGAAATGTTAGGAGCAGAATTGGGGTTGAGTCGTAGCCATCTCTACAAAAAGCTGATGTGTATCACCGGTAAAGGTCCGGCAGAATTCATCCGGATTATCCGTTTGAAGCGCAGTAAGCAACTTCTAAAGGAAAGCCAGAAACAAATTGCAGAAATTGCCTATGAGGTGGGATTCAGTTCTCCAAAAAGGTTCACTGTAAACTTCAAGAATGAATTTGGAATATCACCATCTGATTACATCCGCAGTCTAAAATGATAACTTGAAACATAAAGGTACACTATTTAAAACATAACAAGCCTACATTATTGCCAAAACAGTTCATATTTGCAGTGACTTTCAAATCAGTCATTTCTTATATTTTTAAATCTTAAATTAAAGTATTATGAAGTTACGCGCAAATGTACGTCCACAATGGCAATGGGCAAAATTAAAGCAATTGCTTGCCATTGTGCTGATGTTTTGGGGTACAATCTCCATGTACGGACAAAGTAAAATGATTTCCGGTATCGTTCAGTCAGAATCGGACGGTGAACCACTTGTAGGAGCCACCGTTATAGTAAAAGAGACCAAAGCCGGTGGTACCACCGACCTCAACGGACGTTATTCCGTCCAAGCAGGACAAGGGCAGACTTTGATTGTTTCCTACATCGGCTACCGTTCCAAAGAAATAAAGGTCGGAAAAAACAGCCGTATAGACGTGCAATTACAAGAGGACAACGAAATGTTGGACGAAGTAGTAGTTGTAGGTTACGGTACGATGAAACGCAGTGACTTGACCGGTTCCGTGGTCAGCGTGACGGGTGACGAACTGAAAAAATCCGTAGTCACCTCGCTCGACCAAGCTTTGCAAGGACGCGCCGCCGGTGTACAAGTAACGCAGAACTCCGGTACTCCGGGTGGCGGTATCTCCGTCAGTATCCGTGGCATCAACTCCCTGAACGGCAACGAACCGCTCTACGTCATCGACGGTGTAGCCATATCGGGTAACAATAACGGTAACAGTAGTGTACTCAGTTCCATCAACCATCGGACATCGTATCTATGGAGGTTTTGAAGGACGCTTCTGCACTGCCATCTACGGTAGCCGCGCCTCCAATGGTGTGGTACTTATCACTACCCGTCAGGCGAAACGGGCAAGACCAAAGTTTCCTACGAAGGTTACTATGCCCTCCAGCAACTTCCCAAGAAGTTGAAAACATTGTCGCTTCCCGAATATGCCGTTTATCAGAACCTCCGCGCTGCCACAATCGGTTTCGGTGAACGCGAGGAGTTTAAAGATCCCACACTCCTTGGTGAAGGAACCAATTGGCAGGACGAAATCTTCCGCACAGCACCGATGCACAACCATCAAATAAACATTTCCGGCGGTTCGCAAAACATGAAATACTCCTTATCGGGCGGTTACCTGCAACAAGACGGTATCGTGTTCGGTTCCGATTTCGAACGTTTCTCTTTCCGTGTCAACATGGACAACGATATTAACAAATGGCTCACTACCGGCTTGCGTGCTTCAGTGGCACGTACCAAACAAACCAACAGCGTAGACGGTTCGGGTGCCATCTATAATGCCCTGAACCAGCTTCCCGAGGTACCCGCCCGCAATCCGGACGGAAGTTTCGGTATGCAGACGGAGAATATGTATGGAACTTACTTCTCCAATCCCCTCTCCGACCTTATCCAAAACGAAAACTACAGCCGCAGTACACAGGTTTACGTCAATGCTTTTGCTGACATCAAATTATGGAAAGGATTGGTGTTCCGCACAGAGTATGCAGCCAACTACAACTACAACACCGGTTATCGGTTCACTCCTTCCTACGACTATGAATTCTTCAAACAACAATCTTCGGCAAGCCGCTCGGCAGGTAACGGAAGTAACTGGACTTTGAAGACCTACCTTACTTACAATGGTACTTTCGGCAAGCACAACGTTTCGGTCATGGCCGGTCACGAAGCGCAAGAAAACAACTGGGAATCTTTGGACGGAAGCCGTACCAACTTCCTCTTCAACTCGGTTCACGAATTGAATGCCGGAGACGCCACTACCGCCAAAGCCAACAGCTCACGCGGTTCATCCGCCATCGAGTCTTACTTCGGCCGTCTGAACTATAACTTTGCCGACCGCTACTTGCTGACCGCCACCCTCCGTGCCGATGGTTCTTCATCCTTTGCCAAGGAAAGCCGCTGGGGTTGGTTTCCCTCTGTAGCATTGGCATGGAAAGTCAACAACGAAGCCTTCCTTAAAGACGTGGAAGCCATCAACTCCCTAAAACTTCGCTTAGGGTGGGGTGTGGTAGGTAACCAATGGGCAGGCTCTTATGCCTACGGTGTAACCATGGCTTCGGCAGCTTCCATCTGGGGAACCGGATTCTATGCCGGAAACTACCCCAACCGTAGCTTGAAATGGGAAGAAACCAACTCCTATAACATCGGCCTAGACCTCGCCCTCTTCGACAACCGCGTGGAATTGATTGCCGACGCTTATTACAAGAAGACCGACAACCTCTTGATGCAAGCCTCATTGCCCACCTATGTAAGTGGACTCATCGGTGCACCGTGGGTCAACGCCGGTGCCATGACCAACAAGGGTGTGGAATTTACACTGAATACACGCAACATCCTGACCCACGACTTACCTGGACTTCCGGACTCACCTTCTCCATCAACCGCAACGAAGTAACAAAACTCTACTCCGAGTCATCGGCAATCTCGGGCATCAACGGAAATGAAACGCTGACCTACACTATGGTGGGCGAACCGGTCGGGCAGTTCTACGGTTATAAAGTCATCGGTATGTTCAAAGAAGAGAGCGACTTCTACAAGAAAGATGCTGACGGCAACTTCCAGCTCGACGAAGCGGGCAATCGCATACGTATAGCAATTCCCAAGGGTCAACAAATAAGCAAAAATGGTATCTGGGTAGGTGACTACATTTACGAAGACCTTCACGAAGATGGTGTAATCGATGAAAAAGACCGTACATTCTTGGGTAATCCAGCTCCTAAGTTCACCTTCGGATTCAACAACTATTTCGCATATAAAGGATTCGACCTCAACATCTTCCTTAACGGTTCGGTAGGCAATAAAGCGTCAACCTAATCCGCCGCACGTTTACCGACCCCATGCGAAACAGCAACTTGCTGAAAGAAGCCACCGACATTGCTTTGATTGGAATGCACGACCCCGAAGTGGGCGATGAAGAGCTCTCCAACGTCTATATCGTCAATGCCGACCGAGCCAAAGTACAGCGTGTCACCACCAGTAGCGCCAATGACAACAACCGTATCTCCAGCCGTTTTATCGAAGATGCCTCTTATCTCCGTATAAAGAACATCTCATTGGGTTATACATTCCCCCGAAAGTGGCTGCGCCATTTACAAATAGACAATATACGGCTCTACGTCAATATTCAGAACCTTTGCACCATCAGTGGCTACAAAGGATACGACCTGAAATAGGCGCATTGAATTACAATGTCCTCTTGCGGGGTGTGGACGATGCCCGTTACCCCTCTCAGCGTATCTATACGTTCGGACTTAATTTTAATTTTTAATGAGTTTGGCAAATATCACTAAAAAAGACAAATAACATGAAATACAGATTTCTCACCCTTATATCGTCGCTCCTCCTGCTCACAGCGTGCAGCGACTCTTTTCTGGAACGTGCTCCCGAAGGCAACTACGTGGATGTAACCTTCTACACTTCCGATAAAGCTTTACAAGCGGCTACAGCCCCGCTCTACAATCGTGCCTGGTTCGACCTCAACCAGCGTTCCATCGTGCCGCTGGGCAGTAACCGGGCTAACGACAACTTCAGCCGCTGGGGTTCCCCAGAATTTACCAACTTCAAGGTAACGGCATTGAACGACAATCTTGCCGCTGCCTGGAAAGGATTCTATTCGGTCATCACCATGCAAACGCCGCCATCAGTGACGTGAAGACCAAATGCAGCAGCAACGTAAGCGAACAGCTAAACTGACCGCCATTGCCGAAGCGCGCCTGATGCGTGCCTGTGCCTACTTCTACATGGTGCGTCTTTGGGGACCAGTCATTATCATTGAAGATAACGACAAAGTGGTAGCCAACCCCATCCAACCCCTCCATCGCGAAGAGGATGTGTTTGAATTGGTGATTCGCGACCTGACCTTCGCAGCTGAGAACCTCCCCGAAGTGCCGATGGCCAAAGGCCGCGTCAGCAGTTGGGGAGCCAAAGGAATGTTGGCCAAAGCTACCTTGCCCGTTCTGGATGGAAAGGAGGTACACGAGACAATACAGACCTGGAACTGGCAAAAAGATAGCAGCCGACGTGATAGAGAACAGCGGAATCGCCCTTTACGACCGCTACGAAGACCTCTTCAAATACAAACATAACAACAATCCGGAATCACTCATCGCCATGCAATGGGTACCGTTAGGTGATTGGGGAGTATGCAACACCCTGCTTGCCGACCTTGCGGGTAACAGCACGATGACTGGTGGCATTAACGTCTGGAGTAGTTACCAACCAGCATTGATATGCTTCAGCAATATGAAGTAGGCGATACCATACGCCGCAACGCAACGTTCTGCACTCCGGGAACATATTATCCCTATATTTGTATTGCCAATGGTGGATACACCTACGACGGCAACACCTCCAGCATCAAGAAAGGCGTGCCCGGCGGTCCCGATGATGACAACGATGGCTATATCCAGTCAATGAATTCTCCGCTTAACACCTACATCTTGCGTTTGGCCGATGTTTATCTCACCTATGCCGAAGCTTGTCTCGGCAACAATGAAGAATTGACCGGCGGCCCCGGTCTGGAAGCATTGAATCTTGTCCGCGACCGTGCCTGTATTCCACGTAAGAAAAGCATCACCTTTGAAGACATTATCCGTGAACGTCGCGTCGAATTTTCTATGGAGTATTGCAACTGGTATGACATGGTGTCGTGGTATCATTGGAGACCCGACTACATGCTCAATTATTTCCAGAACCAGCACCGAGGTTATACAGTTGACAACATTGTGAAAGATGAGGACGGCTATCTGCACTTCGGTAAATACGACGGTGATGTCTTCCTCGAAGGTGTGGAAAATTGGCAGGAACCGGGCGAAAATGTCGAAATTACCCACAACAACATCATGATGCCCTATCCGGAAAGCGACATCATCCAGAACCCGCTGCTGAATGAAGAACCGGTAGCCTATGAGTTCAGTGAATAAGTCAAACGATACATTCATTATCTAATTTTACTATTATAACATGAAACATATCCATTTTCCCTTAAAATTGCTGACCATTATGCTGGCATGCAATCTCTTCACCGCTTGTAACGACGATGAAGGCGGCGGTATCCCCGTCATCCACCACATTCGCCTGACAGACCCCGAGAAAGCCGACAGTACCTTTACTGACGTAAATCCAGGTACCATGATTGTGGCTATCGGTGAAAACTTGAACGGTGTGAAAAAAGTATTCATCAATCAACAAGAAGTTTCATTCAACAGTAACTACAGCACATCTACCAATCTCATCCTCACCATTCCCGCAGATTTACCGCTGGTTGGCGCCAATCCCGATTTGAAGGATGAACTACGTATAGAAACTACGCACGGCACAGCCATCTACTCGATGCACGTGCTCTCGCCTGCACCCTATATTACCCGCATCGCCACTACTTTCCCCGTAGAGGTAGGAACACCATTACGCGTAATAGGAGGCAATTTCTACGAAATCCAGCGTATCTACTTCACCACAGCCGAAGGTGACATTACCGATGCTCCCGTATCAACAGAAATAACAGAATTTACAGTAAACAAAGATTTCAGTGAAATTTCCTTCAAGGCACCGGCAGGACTGATTGATGAAGGAAGTCTGGTAGTAGAATGCTATACGGCAGCGGCATTCACTCCCTTCCGCCGTACAGCTCTTCCACCGAGCATCAACAAGGTAAGTTCCATGATGCCTATCACGGGTACTACTGTTACCGTACTGGGACAGAATTTCATGGACATCGCCTCCATCACAATGGGCAACCGCTCCGTAGACCTCTCTACTGTTACTATAAGCGAAGCCAACGATGTGCTTACCTTCACCATGCCGCGCCCACCACAAGGCACTTGCTCACTCGCCATCACCACAATGGGCGGCACTGCCGAAGTTCCGGGCTTCTATCCTCTGGAGAATATCGTGCTCAACTACGATGACATCGGTTCCTTCTCATGGGGCGGATTTGCCACAGCCATCACAGCCGACGGTTCGGTACCCCCCTACTTCTCCGACGGGCAATGCTATCAGCTGGCCGGTGAACTTTCTGCATGGAACTGGTGGTGGGGACAATTGCAGAACACCGCTGTATGGAATATTGATGCCGCCTTCTTGCCTGCCGCTACACCGACTTCCGAACTAGCTTTACAGTTCGAGTGTTTTGTAGCGCAAGAATATGGCGAAGGTCCTGTCTTCCGTATCTACCTCAAAGGAAACGAGGCACACAACTACACGGACTATCGTCCTATGAGCGATTTCACTGGAAAGACCGAAGTAGGCCAGTGGATGCAATGCAGCATTCCGCTCTCTGCACTCGTGGATGAAGCTACCTGGGGCAAATTCCAAAGCCGGAGTGGCGAAGAGCTGGCACTCCAGATGACCAACCCCAGCGGTAATGGTCCATACAACATCGAAATGTATTTTGATAATTTCCGAATTGTCAAGATACAATAATTCAATAAATTGAATTCAGACACAGAATTAACATAAAGTGACACCGCTCTTTTAAACTTTTAGACGCTGATTCAGCTGAATCAGCGTCTAAAAAATGAATACACCGCAATTATTAAAGAGAAAATCAATGAATATCATGGTACAAATCTTCAAGGAAACCCTATTGACCAGCCTGATTCTGTTTCTGATGACGGCTTGCTCTGACGATAAAAAAGAACTGAAAATCATCGTAGAGCCTACTTCCTTCCATTTTGAACAAACGGGTGGTAGCAAGAAATTCGGTATCACCCCCAATGAACCAGCCACTTTCCAAAGTTCGGAAGCATGGTGCAAAGTAACCTCGGAAAGCAGCACTCCCGTACAGGCAATCTATAACATAACCGTAGAACCCAACACTACGCCCGACGTGCGCAACGCCATCATCACCGTCAGCGTAAAGGAGCATGTACAAGAAATCAACGTGGAGCAGGCGGCCTATATCCAAAGCGATGAACCGGAAAAATACACTGTACGCGAGAATCTCACAACCCACCAACTGATTAACGAAATGGGACTGGGCATCAACCTAGGCAACACGCTGGATGCCGTGGGCGACTGGATAGACCCAAGCAACATTCTCAATTACGAACAAGCATGGGGAAGCCCTATTATCACACAAGAAATCATTGAAGGATATGCCAAAGCGGGCTACTCATCTCTGCGCATACCGGTCAGCTGGGGCAATCTGCTGTCCGACGACTTCAAAGTGCATCCTGACCTGATGGACCGCGTAGAGAAAATCCTAAACTGGACCCTCGACTGTGGCATGGTGGCTATCATCAATATCCACCACGAAAACGAATGGATTAAACAAGTACCCACCGACAGCAAAGCAAAAGAAAAATTCACTTCCATCTGGAAACAGATATGTGAACGCTTCGAAAAGTACGGTGACCACTTACTGTTCGAGCCAATGAATGAAATCGGATACGATGAGATTTGGACTCCGTGGAGCGGTAGTGAAGCCGACAAGGCAAAGGCACTGGGATACGTGAACGACCTCAACCAGCTCTTTGTCGACATAGTAAGAAACAGTGGCGGCAACAACGCCAAACGTCATCTGTTGGTGGAAATCTACAACACCAACTTGGAGTATGCTTACGACCCCTTGTTCAAGATGCCGAATGATCCGCAAACCGACTTGCTCTTACAGTGCATTACTATACTCCCGCAAACTTTGCCATACTGGGTGGAGGCGAGGTTGTCGATTGGGGTGTAGGCCGGGAAAGCTGGGGAACGGAAGCTGACTTCAAGGAACTGAACGACAATATGGACCTACTGAAGAAGAATTGCGTAGACAAAGGAATCCCCGTCATCATAGGCGAATATTGCGCCGACTCCAGAAACAGAACAAAGGAAGTGATAAGACTCTTCTGTGTTTCCGTAACCGAAGCCATCTACTCGCGCGGCATGTGCCAATGCTATGGGACACTCCGGGGGGACAATACAACCGACAGACTTGCCAGTTCGACGACCCTCTCTTCTTAGAAGAAATGATGGCTATTCCGGTTAAATATCCACGGAATTAAACAAATATTCATAATCAATAATCAAATAAAAATGAACAGAATCAGCACTTGTTTCGCCAGCCTATTGCTTTCTTGTGCATTGACGGCACAAGCACAGCAATATCAACTGAATTCACCGGACGGAAAACTAATTGTCAACATCGAAGCCGGACAAACCCTCAACTGGGCGATTGCCCACGACGGTACCACCGTTCTTTTGCCTTCAGACATTGCCATGCAATGCACCGAAGCTGAGGGAAAGCCCATTGCTTTCACCTTCGGCAAAAATGTGAAGGTGACCAAAGCTACCCGTACTTCCGTCGACACTTCCTTCCCCACTCCTTTCTACAAAAAGGCGAATGTGAAGGACACTTATAACCAACTCACGCTGAAATGCCGTAACGGCTATAGCATACAGTTCCGCGCCTACGACGACGGAGCCGCCTATCGTTTTGTTTCCGAACTGCGCAAACCTTTCTGCGTGAAGGACGAGATTGCCGAGTTCAACTTCGACCGCGATTACCACGCTTTCGTGCCCTATATTAACGACAATCGCGCCGGCGAGCGTTACTGCTACTCCTTCGAGTCCTACTACGATGAGGCCCCCCTCTCTCGCATGTACAAAGACTCGCTTGCCATTACTCCGCTGATGGTAGAACTGGAGAACGGAAAGAAAGCCGTCATTATGGAAGCCGGATTGTCCAACTATCCCGGCATGTTCCTCACTGCCAACCCACAGATGCCCCACGGAGTGAAGGCAGAATTCGCCCCCTATCCACAGGAAACAGTCATCGGAGGCTATGACCGCTTGAACCTCGTCCCTACCAAACGTGCCGACGTTATCAGCAAGCCCAACAATGCCCCCTACTTCTGCCCCAACGCGTCCCACAGGGAAACAGACCTATCCTTGGCGTGCCGTGCTTGTTGTTACCCACGACACACAACTCGCCAACAACGACATGATGCAACGCCTCGCACCCGAATGCCGCATCGCTGACACATCCTGGATTAAACCCGGAAAAGTGGCATGGGACTGGTGGAATACTTGTAACCTGACCGGCGTGGACTTCAAGGCAGGCATGAATACGCCCACCTATAAGAAATACATCGACTTTGCCGCCGAAAACCAGCTGGAGTATATCATCATCGACGAAGGTTGGAGCGGAAAGGAATCATTAATGGAAGACATCAGTCCCGAAATCAATCTCGAAGACTGGTGGCATACGGCAACCAAAAGGGCATAGGCATCATCCTCTGGGCAAGCTGGCGCAATCTTACGGGAGGAGGCGACATCTCCCCTGCCGTGGAACAAGTTATCAGCCACTACGCACAAATGGGAATCAAAGGTTTCAAAATTGACTTCTTCGACCGCGACGATCAAATCGCCATCTCTTCTACCGAACAGCTCGCAGCATGCGCCGCCAAACATCACATGTTGCTTGACCTACACGGACTGAAACCCTTTGGTATCCAGCGCGCCTATCCCAACATCCTCAACTTTGAAGGTGTGAAAGGACTGGAAAACAGCAAGTGGGAGCCCATCGTGAACGGTGCGCCCTTGCATGACTTTCCACGCTACGACGTTACCGCTCCCTATCTGCGCCAACTCGTCGGTCCGATGGACTATACGCCGGGAGCTATGGTAAATGCCACCCGTTCCTTGTTCCGCTCCGTCAACGATCACCCCATGAGCCAAGGTACGCGTGTACACCAGATGGCTATGTACACCGTCTTCGAGGCACCCTTGCAGATGCTTGCCGACAGTCCCAGCAAATACATAAAGGAACAGGAATGCACCGACTTCATCGCCAAGGTTCCCACTACCTTCGACGAAACCATTGCCCTTGATGGTAAAATAGCCGAATACATCACGATAGCACGCCGCAAAGGAAACACTTGGTTTGTAGGCAGCATGACCAACTGGACTCCGCGCAGCTGCACCATCGACCTCTCCTTCCTCGGCGAAGGAAACTATGAAGCTGAAATCTTTGCCGACGGCGTCAATGCCGACCGTGAAGCTACCGACTATAAAAAAGAAGTACGCATCGTCACTGCCAAAGACAAACTCAATGTACAACTGGCACCCGGCGGTGGATGGACAGCACGAATTACAAAAAAATGAATCTGAGAAAACTGTTTCTGCCATTGTGTTCAGTAGCCTTGTGCCTGCAATCCTATGCACAAGACAAATCCTTCCTTAAGGATATGCTCTGGTATATAGACAACCCTTCTGTATTTGAAAAAGGACAAGAGGAAGGACACGCTTGGCATATGCCCGAAAAGAGCATGCTACTGAATGGGACATGGAAGTTTTTCTGGTGCGATACACCGGAAGGGATACTTGCACACTTTTTTAACCCCGAATTCCCGGATAAGCAATGGGGCGACATCAAAGTTCCCTCAAACTGGGAAATGCAAGGTTATGGTGACAAGCTGTTCAGAAATGTATCTGCTCCTTCGGGGTGAATCCACCACATGCTCCCAAAGAGTATAACCCTACCGGACTATACCGGCGAACATTCAAGGTACCTGCAAGTTGGGCAGCAAAAGACCAGATATTTTTAAGGTTCGAGAAAGTGGCATCCGCTTCTTTTGTATGGGTCAACGGTCATGAAGTGGGCTACAATGAAGGAGCACAAGAACCTGCCGAATACAACATCACTCCTTATTTGAAGCCGGGCGAAAACACGCTGGCTGTCTGTGTACTAAAGTATTCGGACGGCTATTACCTGGAAGGACAAGATTATTGGCGACTGGCCGGAATCTTTGACGACGTATGGTTGTACGCCACACCTGCTGTCAGGATATTCGACTGGCAAGTAATCACAGAGTTTGATAATACGTATACCGATTCGCAGTTAAGTATTCAGGTAAAAATCAAGGACTACCAAAAGAAGCCAAATGAGAATTATGGATTGAAAGCTTACTTAAAGGATAAAAACGGCAAGATTATCTGTAACTTTTCCGCAGCTCCATTTGAAATGGACGCTGCGGAAAAGACAATACAGTTGCATACCTTGGTACAAGAACCCCGGAAATGGACAGCCGAGACACCCGAGCTTTATACGCTCGGTCTGGAATTATCCAATCCGGCCGGTCTGCAGAAAGACAAGATAGAAACGGTCATCGGATTCAAAAAGACGGAAATCAAAGACGGTGTTTTTTATCTTAACGGTATCCCACTGAAAGTCAATGCACAAAATTCGCACATGCAGCATCCCGAAGAGGGACATGTCATGGACGAAGCCACCATACGCAAGGATTTTGAATTGTTGAAACAGTTTAATTTCAATGCCGTACGTACCTCTCACTATCCTCCGGTGAATAAGTATTTGGAACTGGCCAATGAATACGGGCTTTATATCATAGACGAGGTGGGCGATGAAGCCCATGCCTCGGAATGGATTTCAAGTCTCCCGGAATACGAAGAGATGTATCGCAAGCGATGCCGCAGAATGGTGTTACGGGACAGAAACCATCCCTGCGTCTTGTTCTGGAGCGCAGGAAACGAAAGCGGTGAAGGTATCAACATTACCCACACCATTGAAGAAGGGAAATCGCTGGACCCCACCCGCTTCTGGATGTATGGCGGAAATGCATTCTCCCATCCGGCAGAAGATATTATCGGACCCCGTTACCCTACTCCTATGGAACTGGAAATGCAGGTAGGCATAGGAGAGGATTCCCGACCATCGTTTATGGATGAATACTTATCGGTTGCAGGCAATGCCGGCGGTGCCCTGGACGATTATTGGGAAGCCATCTACCGACATCCCCGCCTGATGGGAGGGGCCATCTGGGATTTTGTAAGTCCGGGACTGACCGAACGGATAAGGCAAGTGGACGACCTTTCGCCCTTCCATACTCCCGCCCATCTGATGGGAAATGCCCGCTTAGTGAAGGAAGGAAAGAACACGGTGCTGGACTTGAACGGTCACGACCAATGGGTAGAGGTCTATCGTGCAGACAATGTGGAGTTGAACAGTAATGAACTGACACTCACTTGCAGAATCTACCCCCGGAAACTAGTAAGCAGTTGCGGCTCATTCATCACAAAAGGCAATTATCAGTTCGGGCTGCAACAACGCGGTAAAGACAAACTGGAATTTTATATCTATACTGATAAAAAGCATTCCGTATGCGCCTCCTTGCCTACTGACTGGGAATACAACTGGCATCAAGTGACGTGCGTCTACGACGGACAGAAAATGTCCATCTATATAGACGGAGCAGAAAAGGCCTCCACACAAGCATCGGGCAATATCCGGAACTTCCCCTACCCCGTCAACATCGGTCGGAATGCAGAAACACACGGCCAAGAGACTTCGGTCTACATCTGCGATGCTCAAATGGACGAAGTCGGCATTTTCGCCAAGGCACTGACTTCCTCTTTTCACCCGGAAGAAGCCGCTCTGTGGCTAGATTTTGAGCAAGAGACGGAAAATGGTACATTCTACAGTTACGGCATCGGTGCACGTACGTACGGCAGCATCTGGCCCGACCGTAGCGTACAGCCCGAAATGTGGCAAATGAAGAAAACCGGACAACCTCTTTCTTTTTCCATGTCGGATGTGACAGAGGGAGTCGTTGAGTTATGGAATCGCAATCATTATACAAATGCTTCCCGATATGCCATACGATGGGAATTGAAAGAAGATGACAAGGTTATTCAATCGGGCGACTTGGCACTCTCAACAGCGCCGCTTAGCCAAGAGCTGGTGCACATACCTTATAAGAAGCCAGCCCTGATTCCCGGCAAAGAATACCGCCTGATGCTTCATGCCGTCCTGAAAAAAGATGAATTGTGGGCAAAAGCCGGACATGAGGTGGCATGGGAAGAACTTGAACTGCCTTGGAGCCTGCCATGCTCTTCGGAAGAAAAGGCTCAAGGCGTACCTTCCTATTCACTTTCGGAGAAAGAATTGGTTGTCTCCGGAGATGGCTTCAAATATGTATTCAACCGTACCGACGGACAACTGACGTCGATGGTTATTCAAGATATGGAACTGCTGGAATCACCGCTCCGGCTGAATCTTTGGCGTGCCCCGCTGGCCAATGAGCTGGACAACTGGAATGCCTCCAGCGCCCGCTCCTCCAACTGGAAAGAAGGTTACGGATACACGGTAGCCACAGAAATGTATTCTGCAGGGATTGACCGCCTGACACATCAGCCCCTCTCTTTTTCGGTGTCCGAAACCACCGAAGGCGTACATATACACATCATTGATGCGGAATTGATGGGCAAAGGAGAAAAAGAGAAAAAAGACCTCTACATCGAAGGAATACAGAACAACGGCATCATCAACCACTATGAGTATATTATCAATAGTGAAGGGACGATAGAGATACGCCATGTATTGAAGCCTGAAGGGAAAATGCCGCTTTGGTTTCCTCGCATAGGACTTACGCTGACCGTAAGCGATGCGCTCGACCAAGTGAAATGGTACGGCCGAGGACCGCAAGAGAACTATCCGGACCGGAAAACCGGCTATCCGACGGGGATATATGCCTCTACCGTACAAGCTATGTACGAGCCTATCTAATGCCACAAGATTACGGATTGCGGACAGATGTACGCTGGCTGCAACTGACCACGGACAAAGGCATCGGCCTTCAATTCAAGATGAACGAATGGTTCAACTTCAACATTTATCCGTACAGCACAGACAATCTGACGAAAGCGATGTATACCTACCAATTGCAGAAGCAGAAAGGCATGACCCTGAATCTCGATTATGCACTACCGGGTCGGCTGTACGGCCCGCGGTGTATTCGGTGCTTACAAGGCGATGCCGCAGGAATATCGGAGAACCATCAGCATAAGACCTATGATGAAATAAAAATATTGTATCGGACTGGTAAGATTATGAAAAACAAAAATTACTTTATTCTATTAGTGTTGTTTTTAAGCGCTTTACAAATAAAAGCGCAGTATTCATTCGACAACGTGCTTTATGGTGCAGCTACTATCATGAATATATGCCCTATGAGCGACTGGATGAAGATATCCGGCTGATGAAAAGAGCCGGCCTGACAGTAGTGCGCGTTGGAGAATCTGCCTGGGGAGTATTTGAGCCGCAAGAAGGAAATTTTGAATTTGAATGGATGGACCGCATTCTGGACAAGATGCATGCAGCAGGAATCAAAGTCATCTTGGGAACTCCCACCTATTCCATTCCTGCATGGCTGGCATACAAACACCCGGAAGTGCTGGCAGAACACGCCAAAGGAAACAAAGCCTATTATGGAATCAGACAGAACATGGATTTTACAAACCCGACCTACCAATTCTATTGCGAACGGATTATCCGCAAGATGCTGGAAAGATATGCACAGCATCCGGCAGTCATCGGGTATCAAGTGGACAACGAAACAGAAGCGCGCGGAGTAAACAACAGAGACTATTTCTTCGGATTCAGGAACTACATCAAACAGAAATTCAACAATGACCTGAATCTGCTTGCCAAGGAATGGGGAATGAACTACTGGGGAATGAACATCAACACCTGGAAGAGTTCTATCCGCGCGATGGAGTGACAAGCCCCTCGTACAAGAATGAATGGGAACGCTATAACCGGAAGGAAGTGGCCGATTTTCTGAATTGGCAGTGCGACCTTGTAAATGAATACAAGCGTAAAGACCAATTTGTCACCCACTGCTTTATGCCCGACTTCCATAATATAGACCAAGTGGAAAGTTTCAGGCAGATGCAATATCCTGCCATCAATGTCTATCACGATGTACAGGATAAACAAGACGGCCAGCGCATCGCTTATGCCGGTGACTTCGTGCGCACCGTGGCCGACAACAATTACATCGTCATGGAAACCAACGCACAAGGCATCGGCTGGGATGCCCGCACCCAGTTTCCTCCCTACGACAACCAGTTGCGGCAGAATGTGTACGCACATTATGCTTCCGGAGCCAATATGGTGGAATACTGGCACTGGTCTACCCTGCACTACGGGCAGGAGACATACTGGCGAGGCGTGCTGGGCCATGACCTCCAGCCCAACCGCATATACAAGGAATTCACCACCACCGCCAAAGAGTTGGAAAGAATAGGCAGCCACATCGTGAACTTGAAAAAGAAAAACCGGGCAGCTATCCTCTACAGTCATGATTCTTATCATGCTCTCGGCTTCATGCCCTACACTTACAAGAGCAATTATCCCATTGATATGGTGCATAAAGCCTCTATTTCCAAAACATAGAAACGGACATCATCCCTTGTGACAAGACAACCGATTTCAGCGGATATGACATGCTTGTCATTCCCCCTTTGTATGTGGCTACCGACCAATTGCTATTAGCCATTGATGAATTCGTACAGTCCGGCGGACACGTGGTAATGATGCACAAAAGCGGTTACTGCAATGAGCACTCCGCAGTTCGGGCCACCTTGGCTCCCGGGCCGCTACGCAAAGCCTGCGGCTTCCATTACCAGGAATTCTCCACTATCGGTGACTTATCATTAAAGGATAACCCCTTTCAATTAGAGGGAAAGAACCAGATAAGCGACTGGTATGAATTCCTGATTCCCGAGACAGCCACCCCGTTGGCTTATGCAGAGCATCCGTTCTTCGGCAAATGGCCCGTTGTCACCGAAAACAAGTATGGCAAAGGCAAACTGACCTACATAGGAGCCTACCCTTCGCAGGAATTGCTGAATGCCATCGTGCGAAAGGCAGCCATCCATGCCGGTATCATCTCTTCAGAGAGCGACGTGTTCCCCATCATACAGCGTTCGGGAATAAACAAAGCCGGAAAAGCCATCCGTTACTTCTTCAATTACAGCAGCGAGAGCAAAGAAATCACTCATAACTATCCGACGTCCAAAGAGCTGATTTCCGGCAAGACTGTAAAAGAAGGAGACCATGTAACATTGCCCCCCTGGGGAGTTCTCATCATGGAAGTTTATTGACCATCAGAAAACATGAGAAAAAATGAGAAAAAAGATATTTGCCTTTCTATTGCTAAGTGCCCTATATGCCGGCGCCCAAGAAGTTCCGGACTGGGAGAATCCTATTGTAGTCGGCATCAACAAAGAGCCGTATCATGCCACACTGACATTGCCTTCGCAAAAAGCCGATTGCAAAGAAATCATATCCCTGAACGGCAAGTGGCGATTCCAATGGTCTGCCGACCCGGGAAAGCGCCCGGCCGACTTCTACAAGAATGATTTCAATACCGACACATGGGATACCATCATAGTACCGGGAGCATGGCAATTGCAAGGTTATGGGAAACCTATCTATTCCAACGTAAACTATCCCTTCCAGAAGGATGCACCCAAAGTGACAAGCGAGCCTCCCGCCGAATATTACAGTTACGGGCACAGAAATCCCACAGGCTCTTATGTCACCACGTTCGAAGTGACGCTCGATATGAAAGACAAGTGCCTATACCTTCACTTTGAAGGAGTAAAATCGGCCATGTATGTCTGGGTAAACGGAGAGCGGGTAGGCTACAGCCAGAATTCGATGTCGCCTGCCGAGTTTGACATAACCGAATTTGTGAAGAACGGAACCAATCGTCTGGCAGTGGAAGTGTATCGGTGGTCGGACGGCAGTTATCTGGAAGACCAGGACATGTGGCGGCTTAGTGGAATACTCAGGCCGGTAGAGCTATGGGTACGTCCCCGGACAAATATCCGGGACTATAGGTTCAGCAGCGACTTGTCGGACGACATGCGTTCAGCTACATTCGGAACCGAAATTTGGATAAGAAACCAGACCGACCGCAAAGTAAAAGACCTGACCGTAGAAATAAACCTGGTGGGGAAAGACAATAGAGGAAATAAACTCGACAAAAAATGGTGGCTCCCGTAGGTACTATTCAGGCCTTTTCTGAAACGAGCGTCACACTGTCCGAAATGCTCCGGGAGCCTCAACTATGGTCTGCCGAAAAACCGCATCTATATGACATCCACATCAAGCTTCGCAGGAAGAATGAACTTTTGGAATCGTTCGAATACCATTGGGGCATACGGAAAATAGAAATCGCGGGAGACGTCTTCAAAGTCAACGGGAAAGCCGTCAAGCTGAAAGGAGTGAACCGTCACGATTTCCATCCCCGTATGGGATTCTTTGTCGACAGCCGGACGATGGAGAGAGATATCCGGCTGATTAAACAAGCCAACATCAACATGATACGCACGTCCCACTATCCACATCTGCCATTGCTGTACGAGCTATGTGACAAGTATGGAATCTACGTAATGGACGAAGCGAACCACGAAAGTCATGCCTACGGCTTGGGGAACAAAGTATTAGGGGACAACCCGCAATGGACACTGGCCCATGTGGACAGAGCAGCGGCCGTGGTGGAAAGGGACAAGAACCATCCGTGCATCCTGTTCTGGTCATTGGGCAACGAGGGCGGAAGCGGTGCCAATTTGCGAGCCATGGCAGACACAGTCCGCGCCTTAGATTCCACCAGGCCGATATACGACGATACAGACCGCACCGTATCCGACGTCTATGACGAAGCCTATCTGCATCCCGACGCTTTGAAGGAACTTGGCGAGAAAATAACCGACCGCCCCGTATTCATGAGAGAGTATGCCTACGCCATGGGAAATTCCATCGGCAACCTCAAGGAGTATTGGGATGTGATTGAAAAAGACGAGAGTATCATCGGAGCTGCCATTTGGTGCTGGGTAGACCAAGGCATTCCTAAAAAGCTTAACGGTGCACCGTTAAGTTTCGGCGAGAGCCCCTCGTCACTCCCATTACTGCCTGATGAATTCTGGGCGTATGGAGGAGATTTCGGGGACTATCCCAACGACGGTCCCACCGGCATTAACGGGCTGGTATCTCCCGACCGGGTGCCTCACCCCCACTACTATGAGGTACAAAAAGTATATCAATACATCAAGTTTGAAAAGAAGGGAACGCGGCAAATCAAATTGACCAACGGGTATGCGTTTTCCGATTTGGATGAGTTCGATTACAGCTATGAGTGGATATGTAACGGAAAGGCAGTAAGCAGCGGCGACCTCCAGTTGTCCGAAGGGAATCTGCTGGAGGTACCTTCAAGACCGGATAAGTGTGGGGAACTTTGCCTCAATGTATATGCCACGTTGAAGGAATCCACGACGTGGGCAGAGAAGGGCTTCAAAGTTGCCAAGGAACAACTTACGTATCATGACTATGAATTCCCACAATTGAAGGATGACGGCGGGAAGGCCACGTTTAAGGAGACACCCGAAGCGGTGGAAATTATAGCCGCCGATGCCTTGTTCACCATAGAAAAAGGTACCGGTGCTTTGGTGAGTTGGCGAGTCAAGGGAGAAGAGTTGTTGTACAGTGCCTTGGAACCCTATTTTTGGAAACCGGCAAATGACATTCAGGTCCGCAACGGCTACAATGAACGTTTGAGCGCTTGGAAAAATGCAGAGCAAAAACGTATCGTAAAGGCATACCAAGCAACCGTAAACGATGGTATGGTGATAGTGGATGCCAGTCTCTCCCTCCCCCGGATAGGAGCCGGTTACCATCTCCGCTACACTGTGGACGGCAAAGGCCGCATACAAGTAGAAGCAACCTATCAGCCTGAAAAGGAAGATATTCCGCTGATGCCCAAATTCGGTATGCGCATGAGAATGCCCTCGGCGCTGAATCGGATAGCCTGGTACGGACGCGGCAAGTTCGAGAACTATCCCGACCGCAAGAGCTCCGCTTTCCTGGGAGTCTACGAGTGTGGCATACACGAATTTATCACGAACTACATCGTACCGCAAGACAATGCCAACCGGTGCGATACACGCTGGTTCATGCTGGGAGACAGTGAGCGATGGAAAATACAAGTCAAAGGCCTGCAACCCCTATGTTTCCGTATATGGCCCTACGGGGAAGAAGACCTGGAAGGGAAAGAACATGCGCACGAACTGCCCGAACGCGACTTCATCAACCTGAATATCGACTCCAACATACACGGAGTAGGTGGAAACGACGGATGGGGCGCACAGACCATGAAGCCATACACCATTGACGGCAATCGCTCCTACCGATATGGGTTTATCATGGAGTATATGGACAAAACAGAATAATCCGTTCATCAATGTATTCAAAAAGGAAATAAACATTTTGTAAACAACAATAAAGGTATGAAAAGAAACATCTTTAAAACAATTCTCCTATCTGCCTGCATCCTGCAAGGGGGCAGTGCATTGGCACAACAAGAGAAAGCAGAACCGGGCAAGTTCTCACCCACCTGGGAGTCATTGTCCCAATACGAAGTGCCCGAATGGTTCCGCAACGCCAAATTCGGCATATGGGCACACTGGGGTCCGCAATGCCAACCCGAAGCCGGCGACTGGTACGGTCGTGGCATGTACGAAGAGGGCGGTGCTGCCTACAAGTGGCACTTGGAGCATTACGGACATCCTTCGGAATTCGGCTTCAAGGATGTAATCAACGAATGGAAAGCCGAGAAATGGAATCCGGAGAGGCTGGTAGCCTTTTCAAGAAAACCGGTGCCCGATATTTCTTTGCCATGGGTAATCATCACGACAACATGGACTTGTGGGATAGTAAATACCAATCATGGAACTCCGTCAACATGGGCCCCAAGCGAAACGTACTGGGCGAATGGGAGAAAGCGGCCCGCAAAAACAAACTGCCCTTCGGTGTCAGCATCCACTCCTCCCATGCTTGGACATGGTATGAAACTGCACAAGGAGCCGACAAGAAAGGCCCATACGCAGGAATCTCCTACGATGCCCGCGTAGTGACTAAGGAAGACGGCAAGGGAAAATGGTGGGAAGGCTACGACCCGCAAGAGCTATACGTACAGAATCATGCCCTGAGCGGACATGCTTGGGTGGCATGGGACTGGCCCGAAGGAACCTCTGTCCCCCCGCAGAGTTACTACGACAACTTCTTCGACCGCACAGTGGACATGATAAACAAATATCATCCCGACCTGGTCTATTTCGATGACAGCGTACTCCCCTTCTGGCCCATCAACGATACGGGGCTGAAAGTCGTGTCGCACTACTATAACCAGAACATGAAGCTTCACAAGGGCAATCTCAATGCTGTAGTCTTCGGAAAGAAGCTGGAAGCTAAACATAAAGAGGCCATCGTATGGGATGTAGAAAAAGGGGTTCCATCGGAATGCCAGGACAAGGCGTGGCAAACCTGTAGTTGCCTCGGTACTTGGCACTATAACCGCTCTGCTTACGAAGACAACTGGTATAAATCAGCCGGGACCGTCATCCACATGCTCATTGACATCGTCAGTAAAAATGGCAACCTATTACTAAGCGTACCAATGAAAGGAAACGGCACCATCGACGACAAGGAAGAAAAAATTCTGGAAGACATAGCCGCCTGGATGGAGGTGAACGGAGAAGGAATATTCGACACACGTCCCTGGTGTATTTATGGTGAAGGTCCCTCCACAGAAACAGCAATACCTTTGGACGGAGCAGGATTCAACGAAGGCAAGAACGCACCCTACACTTCTGCCGACATCCGGTTTGTGAAAAAAGGGAAATACTTGTATGCCCATATCATGAAATGGCCCTCAGACGGAAAAATACAGATAAAATCACTGGCTACCGGCAGTCCCTACTGCAAAGGAGAAATCGAAAAGGTAGAATTATTAGGAGGCGGAAAGGCAAAGTTCAGAAGAACTTCCAAAGGCTTGCTTATTGACCTTCCCAAAGACAAGACACCCAATCCTATTTCTTTGGTACTGAAAATCACTAACCGTTAAACTGCTGATATTGTATGAAAAAGGGATTTTTTTTAAGATTATTTGTCCTGCTGATGCTGACATTTTTCATAGCAGAACAAGGCAGAGCACAAACCTACCAACGCACCTCACAAGGCATAAAAAGCACTGTGCAAGGTATAAATATAGATATTAGCTTCTTCTCTCCTGTCACAGTGAGAATCTTAAAATCGCCTGACGGCTGGAAGTATACCAAAGAAAGCTTGTCGGTCATCGGGCAACCGGAAAAAGTAAAACTATCCGTCTCTTCGAAAGGGGGCATATTGACTATCAAAAGCCATCAGCTTACAGTCCATCTCAACGAAGAGACCGGACAAATAACTTTTGCCTCTTCCGATGGAAAATCGCTGTTGCAAGAACAAAATAAAGGTGCACGTTTTGATGATTTCAACGATGCCGGCACAAAAACCTTCAGCGTTTATCAATCGTTCACCTTAGAGAAAGACGAAGCTATTTATGGATTGGGACAATTGCAAAACGGCAAAATGTCGCAACGTAACCAGACCAAACGCCTTATCCAAGACAATCTTGAAGATGTGATTCCCTTCTTCCAGTCCGTCAAAGGCTACGGTCTCTTTTGGGACAACTATTCGCCAACCATCTTCAAAGACAATCAAGAAGAGACATCCTTCCTTTCTGAAGTCGGCGACTGCATTGACTACTATTTCATGTACGGCGAAAATGCCGATGGAGTAGTTGCCCAGATGCGCTACCTCACAGGACAAGTGCCCATGTTTCCATTATGGACATATGGATTCTGGCAAAGCGTGAACGCTACAAAAGCCAAAAAGAGATTGTTGGCGTAGTGCAAAAATACCGCGAACTGGGTGTGCCCCTCGATGGAATTATCCAGGATTGGAGATACTGGGGAAGCAACTACCTGTGGAACGCAATGGATTTTTTGAACGAAGAATTCTCCGACCCCCAAAAAATGATGGAAGACATACACGGAATGAACGCCCACATTATTATCTCCATTTGGTCAGCTTTCGGACCACATACCAAACCCTATCGCGAGTTAGACAAAGGAACATGCTCTTCAACTTCCGCACATGGCCCGAATCCGGTTCCGAGAAGTGGCCTCCCAATATGGACTATCCATCCGGTGCCCGCGTGTACGATGCCTACCATCCGCAAGCACGCGACATCTATTGGAAGTACCTGAACGAGAACCTACGTTCTGTGGGTATAGACGGCTGGTGGATGGACTCTACCGAACCCGACCATTTTCACCCCATTCCTGAAGATTTTGACACGCCCACCTATTTGGGGTCATTCCGTAAAGTACGCAATGCCTACCCTTTAATGAGTGTAGGTGGAGTGTACGACCACCAGCGTGCCGTAACTTCAGATAAACGCGTATTTATCCTTACCCGCTCAGCCTTTGCCGGCCAGCAACGTTATGGTGCCAATACATGGACAGGAGATATCACAGCATCATGGGAAGTTTTGGAGAAGCAAATACCTGCGGGATTAAACTTCTCACTATGTGGCATTCCCCATTGGAACAGCGATATCGGCGGATTCTTCCTATGGCAATATCCCTTGATGCTGGATGACCCGGATTATCGCGAGCTTTATGCCCGTTGGATACAGTTCGGTACATTCTGTCCCATGATGCGGTCACATGGGGAAGGTGCTCCCAGAGAAATCTATCAATTCGGCAAAAAAGGCGAGCCAATATACGATGCGATTGAGAAATACATTCGGTTACGCTACAGTTTGTTACCATACATCTACACAACTGCCTGGGAGGTAACTGCCAATCAGTCCAGCTTCATGCGTGCCTTGGCAATGGATTTTGCCCACGATCGCAACGTGTGGAACATCCACAATCAGTATATGTTTGGCAAATCCCTATTGGTATGCCCTGTAACCCAACCCATGTATACCCAAACAGTTTCGGACACCATCCGTGTAGAAGATTTCAGTACCGTTAAGTCTATACGAATATATCTGCCTAAAAATACGGAATGGTATGATTTTTGGACCAATCAGAAACACTCCGGCGGACAATATATCGTGAAAGATACCCCTATTGACATTTTACCACTTTATGTGAAAGCAGGTTCCATCCTGCCAATAGGTCCCGAAGTGCAGTATAGCACCGAAAAATCATGGGACAACTTGGAGATAAAAGTGTATCCCGGTTGTAACGGCGAATTCACACTTTACGAAGACGAGAATGACAACTACAATTATGAAAAAGGAATGTACAGCACCATTACGATGAAATGGAATGACCGTACTCGCATGCTCACTATTGAAAATCGGAAAGGAGAGTTTTCCGGTATGTTGAAAGAACGGAAATTCAACATAGTAACTGCTGATGGCGCAAAAAAGGCAGTGGCTTATAATGGGAAAAAAGTAACGGTTAAAATGTAATGGTTTCTAAAAACAGCTATTAATTTGCATTATGGAAATAAATACTCGTATGAAAAAATACCATCATTATCTTACCCTTTTAAGTTTATTTATGCTGCTCGGCATCCTGAAATTGCAAGCAGCGATACAACTCCCTGCCATATTTTCCAACCATATGGTGCTACAACGTAACTCAGAACTTACTTTCTGGGGATGGGGTATTCCGGGAGAAACAATTTCCATCGCCCCCGAATGGATGAAAGGAGAAATAATCAAAACCCAAGTCAATAATACGGGGAAATGGTCAGCCCGTGTACCTTCCGGCGAAGCGGCGGACCTTATGAGATTCGTTTCAGCGGCTCGTCAGAAGTAACCTTGACCGATGTCATGCTAGGCGAAGTTTGGCTGTGCAGCGGACAATCCAATATGGAATGGAGCGCCAACCACGGCATAAAGAACGGAGACGAGGAAACGGCAAATGCCCATTGTCCCAATCTCCGAATTTTTCACGTGGCCAGAATAGCCGCCCCGTTCCCTCAAGAAAACTGTTTCTCGCAATGGACACAGTGCACGCCCGAAACGATGCGCAGCACGAGTGCCCTGGCCTACTTCTTCGGCCGCAACATCCAGGAAGAGCTGGACGTGCCGGTAGGAATCATCGTAGCCGCATGGGGCGGAACCACCGCCGAGACATGGACGCCCCGCGAATGCGTAATGAGCGACCCGGTCTTGTGCGACTATCCGTATGAATCCAATCCTTGGTTTCCGGCTGAAACAGGCACGTTGTACAACAGCATGATTTATCCCGTGATGCCCTACGGCATTGCCGGATGCATCTGGTATCAGGGAGAAGCCAACCAAGGCCGTGCCAGCTCCTACGCCCGGGTGATGCAGCGGCTGATAGGCTCGTGGCGTACCGGATTTAACAAGGAATTCCCATTCTATCTGGTCCAGATAGCCCCCTTCCAATACCACTCCAAAGACAACGGACCGGCACTGCTACGCGAGCAGCAGGCCATGTTGCCCGAAATGCTGGACAAGGTCAAGATGATTACCGTGTCAGATTTGGTGGACAATGTGCAGGACATCCATCCACGTGACAAAAGAAGCGTAGGCAAACGTCTCGCCAATCTTGCACTGGACGATACATACCATATATATGTAGGCCCTATAAAAGCCCGGTCTTTGAAAGCGCCTGCCGCAAAGGCAACCATGTGACAATCTCTTTCAAAGACATAAAGAACGGACTGGCCGTACACGGGAAAAGGATAGAGGGGCTGATGATGGCCGCAGCCGGCCAGGAATGGCAAGAGGCCCGGGCCAGGATAGACGGGGGAAAGCTGATTGTCCCGGTAAAAGGAATCGAAAGCCCGGTTTCCATTCGCTACTGCTTCAGTGACGCTGCTCAAGGCAACCTTTTTTCAACGGAAGGCATCCCCTTAGCCCCCTTCCGGGCAGACAGCATTGCCTCTTCTGAAAACATTCCGGTTTCTACAGACAGCGCTTTGGAAGAATCTTTTGAATTCTCGCCCAAGTTCTCTACCGGCAATGCCAATCCCCTTCTCGACTTCCAATACATGGCCGACCCCACAGCAGTGGTGCACGACGGCCGCATTTATGTGTACGGTACTAACGACCACCAGCAATATGATGTAGTGGGCCGTAACGGGAAAAACACCTATCAGCACATCCATTCGCTGACGATGGTCTCTTCTGACGACATGGTGAACTGGACTTATCACGGAGTAATCAATGTAAAGGCTCTGGCTCCCTGGGGAATGGCTTCGTGGGCACCTTCCATGCTTCGCGCAAGGAGCCGACGGCAAAACCCACTTCTATCTGTACTACTCCAACAGCGGTTCCGGTGTAGGTATGCTGACTGCCACTTCCCCCGTGGGGCCCTGGACAGACCCATTGGGCAAATGTGTGGTAGACGGTAATACTCCAGGACTCGGCAAGTGTAAAGCTCCCTTCGATCCGGGAGTAGTCATCGACGACAAGGGCATCGGCTGGCTCTCCTTTGGCGGGGGCGACAGCGACGACTACATTCCCGGAGACGCACGCATCGTGCGGCTGGCAAATGACATGAAGACGCTGGACAGCGAAATAGTTGAAATAAAAGCGCCATACCACTTTGAAGCAAACGAACTGAACTATCTGAACGGCACTTGGATTTACACCTACAACACCAACTGGAAGAACCGGGATGCATGGCCCCACAAGGATATAGACAAGCCGAGCCGGTGCTGCATGAGCTACATGACGAGTCGCACGCCACTTGAGACAGACAGCTGGACCTATCGGGACAACTACTTCAAAAATCCCGGCGACTATGGCATGTCCGACAGCAACAACCATACACATCTGGTAAAATTTCAAGGGAAGTACTATCTCTTCTACCACTCACTGGGCTTGCAGGACAGCCGCGACCTCAAAGTGGGCGTCCGCAGTATCTGCGTGGAAGAAATAGAGGTGGACGAAAAGGACCTCACTATCCACATGGGCACAGCCACAGCCAAGGGCGTTTCACAAATCAAGCCTCTCGACCCGTTTGCGCAGCAACAGGCCGAGACTACAGCCGCCACACGCGGCGTTGCCTTTGAACCTACCGGACAGACAGGCAACATGTCTGCCGTAGGAAACAAGAGCGGACAGGCCATCTGTGTCCGCGGTGCGGAATTCCCGCAATCACCTCAAGCCATACAGATGAAGATAAAAGGGAAAGGCTCCATCGAAATACACATGGACAGTCCAGACGGTCCGCTCCTATCCACCTTGACCTTTGATACCGATACGTGGCAAACATTGACAAAGCCGTTGGACAAACGGATAAAAGGCAAACACGACATTTACTTCGTATTCGGGAACGGAAAGTTCTTATTTGACGAATGGAAATTCACAAAATAATGAATCCGTCGGCAGAATCTGCCCAGTATCTCTTCACCCTTGTGATGATATCGCTGCACAATTCGAGCCAACACACAACAAGCCAGCAAGTTACTTTGCCAGCGTTTTGCCACCATATTGGCAAAGTTTTGCCATACCTTTGGCAAAGCTTTGCCAATGTGGTGGCAAAACCTTGCCAACTTGTCGGCAAGAAAGACAAAAGCAACATCGCTGTCCGCAAAGAGGCGGAAGCACGTCCTCAATATAATTCCGCTAACGGGAAAGAGACAGATTGGTTCCATTAACGGGCAGAAGTTTTAAAAAATGGGAAGGATTTGGCACAATAGTTCCGCGCAAATTCTCATTTATCGAACAAAAATTGTATTTTTGCCTGCAACTGAAAAATCAGTAATATCATAGAATAGACAATTCCCGAACAAATATGAGCGAAGATTTTGAAGCACCGAAAGATGATTTGGACAAGGAACTCCCGGCCGGGAGCGAAGAACACTCGGATTACAAACCTGCGGACGCAAAGGATGCCAATATAAAGCACCAACTGAGCGGCATGTACCAGAATTGGTTTCTGGACTACGCCTCATACGTTATATTGGAACGTGCCGTACCCCATATCATGGATGGTCTGAAACCCGTACAGCGGCGTATCCTCCACTCCATGCGCCGCATGGAAGACGGGCGCTACAACAAGGTGGCGAACATCGTAGGACATACCATGCAGTTCCATCCGCACGGTGATGCTTCTATCGGCGATGCTCTGGTACAACTGGGACAAAAGGACTTGCTCGTGGATTGCCAGGGAAACTGGGGTAACATTCTGACGGGTGACAGCGCCGCTGCCCCCCGTTATATCGAAGCACGTCTCTCCAAGTTCGCACTGGACGTGGTATTCAACCCCAAGACCACCGAATGGAAACTCTCTTATGACGGGCGAAACAAAGAACCGGTTACACTACCGGTAAAATTCCCACTGCTGCTTGCACAAGGTGTGGAAGGTATTGCCGTAGGCTGTCATCCAAAATATTACCACATAACTTCAATGAGCTGTGCGATGCTTCCATCAGCTATCTGCACAACGAAGAATTCAAGCTGTACCCCGACTTCCAGACGGGAGGCAGTATCGATGTATCCAAATACAACGACGGTGAACGTGGCGGTGCGATACGCGTGCGCTCCAAAATAGAAAAGATAGACAACAAGACACTTGCCATTAAGGAAATTCCTTACGGGAAAACGGTGGCCAGTGTATGCGACTCCATCGTAAAGGCCAGCGAAAAAGGAAAAATCAAGATACGTAAGGTAGAGGACCTAACATCCGGCAGTGTGGAAATATTAGTGCATCTAGCCCCGGGTGTATCATCCGACAAGACCATCGATGCCCTCTATGCCTTCACCGACTGTGAAGTGAGCATCTCTCCCAACTGCTGTGTCATCGACGACCAAAAGCCCCACTTCCTCACCGTGAGTGATGTATTGCGCAAATCAGTCGACAACACATTGGCACTGCTACGCCAGGAACTGGAAATCCGTAAGGGAGAGATACTGGAAAGCCTGCATTTCGCTTCACTCGAAAAGATATTCATTGAAGAACGTATTTACAAGGATAAGGAGTTTGAACAAGCCAAAAACATGGATGCCGCCTGCGAACATATCGATGAGCGCCTGACTCCCTACTACCCGACTTTTATCCGCGAAGTGACCAAGGAAGACATCCTCCGGCTGATGGAGATAAAGATGGCACGTATCCTCAAATTCAACTCCGACAAGGCAGAGGAACTGATAGCACGCATGCGAAAGGACATAGAGGAGATAGACTGCCATCTGGCAAACATCGTGGAATATACCGTCGACTGGTTCCGTATGTTGAAGACAAGTACGGCAAAGCCTTCCCCCGCCGCACGGAACTGCGTAACTTCGACACCATCGAAGCAACCAAAGTCATCGAAGCCAACGAAAAGCTGTACATCAACCGCGAAGAGGGTTTCATCGGAACTGGATTGAAGAAAGACGAATTCATAGGCAACTGCTCGCCCATAGATGACGTGATTATCTTCTTCCGCGATGGAAAATATATCATCACACCGGTGGCCGACAAGAAGTTCGTGGGCAAGAATATACTTTATGCCAACATTTTTAAGAAGAACGACAAACGTACCATCTACAATGTCTGCTACCGTGACGGCAAGGAGGGGACAAGCTATATCAAGCGTTTTGCCGTCACTTCCGTGGTGCGTGACCGCGAGTACGACGTGACCCAAGGCACTCCCGATTCCCGCATCACCTATTTTACCGCCAATCCCAACGGTGAAGCTGAAATCATCAAGGTAACCCTGAAACCCAATCCCCGTGTACGCCGTATTATCTTCGAGGAGGATTTCAGCAACATCAATATCAAGGGACGGCAGGCCATGGGAAATATACTCACGAAACTCCCCGTACACAAGATAGCCTTGAAACAACGTGGAGGCTCCACGCTGGGCGGACGGAAAGTCTGGTTCGACCGTGATGTGCTACGTCTCAACTACGACGGGCGCGGAGAATATCTCGGAGAATTCCAGAGCGAAGACACCATCCTTGTCGTACAGAACAGCGGAGAGTTCTATGCCACCAACTTCGACTTGAACAATCACTATGACGATGGCATACGCGTATTGGAGAAATACGATCCGAACAAAGTATGGACTGCCGTACTCTACGATGCCGACCAGCAGAACTATCCTTACATCAAGCGTTTCTGCTTCGAGGCAACCGCCCGCAAGCAAAACTACTTGGGAGAAAACAAGAACAGCAGCCTCATTCTGCTGACAGACGAGTGCTACCCGCGTTTAGAGGTGGTGTTTGGCGGCCACGACAATTTCCGAGAGCCGATGGTGGTGGAAGCCGACGAATTCATCGCCGTGAAAGGCTTCAAAGCAAAAGGTAAGCGCCTGACCACCTATACTATAGAAACCATCAACGAGCTGGAGCCTACCCGTCAACCGGAACCCTCGCAGAAAACCGAAGAGCAGGAAACGGATGAAGAACCGGAAATTCTGGACCCCGACCACGGTAAAAGCGAAGGGGACATACTGGACGAGATGACAGGACAGATGAAACTCTTTTGATGAAGGACGGAAATGAAGTATTAGTGGCTAACGATTACTAATTTGTAATTGATAATTTAATATGTACATATACAAGATAATAATCCTATGCGGACTGCTCTTGGGAAGTGTCGGACTGAAAGCACAAGAAGCACAATGCAGCATCGACCGGAAGCTACGGGCTGACTCCACCAACCGTAACCGTATTATCACCCGTGCCACCATGTATGGTGTCGGCTTCACCAACGTGTTCGACACTTATCTTTCACCTCAGGAGTATAAGGGAATCGATTTCCGTATCTCCCGCGAAAGCATGCGGATGACACGGTTGATGGACGGCAACGTGTCTCTGCAAACTTTCTTCCAGGCAGACTTGGGATATACACACAACAAAGTAGACAATAACAATACATTCTCCGGACTGGCCAACTGGAACTACGGCCTGCATTATAATTTTCCAATCACGGGCAATTTCAAACTGCTTGCCGGAGGAGTCGGCGACTTCAACGGTGGCTTTGTCTATAATCTGCGCAACGGAAACAACCCCGCCCAAGCACGTGCCTATATCAACCTTGCCGCATCGGGAATGGCTATTTGGGACTTGCGCATCAAGAACCGTCCCATCACACTACGCTATCAGGTAAATCTTCCCTTGGCAGGTATCATGTTCATGCCCAACTATGGACAGTCCTACTACGAGATATTTACGTTAGGACATTGGGACGGAGTAGTGAACTTCACCTCCCTGCACAACCAGCCCTCTCTGAGACAAATGCTGACCGCAGACTTTCCGGTGGGACGTGCCCGGATGCGTTTCGCTTACATATGGGACGCACAACAGTCCAAAGTAAATGAAATAAAGACACATACTTACTCGCACGTATTCATGGTGGGGTTCGTAAAGGAACTCTATCTGTTTCCTAACAAGAGAAAGTAAAAAGTGACAAGGTGATAAACGATAAGATGATAAGGATAATGTGCATGAAAAGAAGATATATTTTAATAATTTGGAGTATCCTACTCACGTTATTGCCCCTATTGAACGGATGTATTCGTGAGGAAGAGTTCGACAATACCCCACAAGGCAATTTCGAAGCCTTGTGGAAAATAATAAACGAACAGTACTGCTTCCTGGACTACAAGCAAATAGACTGGGATGCCATCCATGACAAGTACCAGCCACTCATTACCCCGGGAATGAGTTACGACGGTCTATTTGAAATATTAGGTAACATGCTTGCCGAGTTAAAAGACGGACATGTCAACTTGTACTCTTCTTCCAACATGGCGCGCTACTGGGACTGGTATCTGGATTATCCTCGTAACTTCAACGAAAGTATCATTGAAAAGTACCTGGGAAGAGACTACCGCATTGCTGGAGGCGCCAAATATACCATATTGGAGGACAACATAGGATATATCTATTACGGTGATTTCTCCAGCGGCATCGGAAACGGCAACCTGGATGAGATTCTGTTATACCTTTCCGCTTGTAACGGCCTGATTATCGACGTGCGCAACAATGGTGGCGGCAACCTGACAAACGCCACCCGAATGGCACAACGCTTCACGAATGAAAAAGTACTGACGGGATATATTCAGCACAAGACCGGCAAAGGCCATAGCGATTTTTCAGATCCGACTCCCATTTATGTGGAACCTTCCAACAGTATCCGCTGGCAAAAAAAGGTAATTGTCCTGACCAACCGTCATTCCTATAGTGCAACCAATGATTTTGTCAACTCCATGCGCTGTTTTCCCAATGTCACCCTGGTTGGTGACAAAACCGGCGGCGGGTCGGGCCTGCCATTCTCTTCGGAACTGCCCAACGGATGGGGGGTACGCTTTTCTGCCAGCCCGCACCTCGATGCCCAAAAACAGCATATCGAGTTCGGCATCGACCCGGACAAGAAAGTGGATATGAGCAAAGAAGATGAGAACAATGACTTGGACACCATCATTGAGGAAGCAAGAAAAATACTGAAAGTGACTTTCTAAAACGACTTTATCTACAAAACAATTTGCCAAAACGAAAATTCTTTCTATCTTTGCTCCCGCTAATCGGAATTATTCCGCGGATGTGGCGTAATTGGCAGCCGCGCCAGACTTAGGATCTGGTGCCGTGAGGCGTGTAGGTTCGAGTCCTATCATCCGCACAATCCCTATAATAAATTTCAAAAGACAAACAACTAAGAGGGGAGGATATTCATTAAGAAGCATCCTCCCTAACCGCTTCAAGTACCTTTTTTATCTCATCAAAACACAATATTTAGAATACTTATTGTATCTTTGCTTCCAAGAAACACTTCGATTAACCTGAAAAAATGAAACAAAATACGATAAGACCGATGCTTTTCAAGTATTGGGTAGTGTGCCTTCTATTGTTCATCCTCTTCATCCAGGCCAGGGCTTCTTCCTTCATGCCCGCCGTCACCAACTATCTTGCCAAAGACTATGAAGCCGGTTATCAGAACTGGGCATGTGCGCAAGGCAGCAACGGCGAAATGTATTTCGGCAACAGCCAGGGGCTCCTGGTATATGACGGTTATCGCTGGACTCTCCACAAAGTGCCGGGGAACCATATTGTCCGTTCGGTGTATGTGAAAGAAGACCGTATCTATGTGGGGGCATTCGAGGAATTCGGCTATTTCAAGTATTCGGAGGCAGGCACTCTCCGGTACCATTCTTTGAGCAAATTCCTGAAAAATTTCCCCATGGAGAACAACGAGATATGGAACATTGTAGAGCTGGACGGCCGCATCTACTTCCAGTCGTTCAGCGCCTGGTTCTCCTACGACGGGAAGATGGTACACGCTTTCCGCAACAGACAGCAACAGCCGCTCTACTTCTACACCCAAAACGGACATATCTACACACAGATGATTGATGAGGACTTCTATGAATTCGACGGCAAGGATTTCCTTCATCTCTTCCCCCGCAGCCAAGTGAACGATGACAATGTAGTGGCATTACTGCCCGACGGGGACGACAGCTTCCTGATGGTCACAGAGAATAACGGATTGTTCCGCTACAACGGTGACATCACCCCCTGGAAAACAGACATTGATGCAGAGCTGAAGAAACAGCGGGTGAACCGCGCCGTCATGACCAATGATTCCATATTCATGATAGGTACAGTCTTGAATGGCATATACGCCATCGACCGCAAAGGACATTGCCTCTGGCACTTCAATCTGGATAACCGTCTGGACAACAACACAGTCCTGGGCTTGTTCTGTGACAAAGACAACAACGTATGGGCAGCATTGGACGACGGCATCGCATACATCCACCACAACTCACCCGTCATGCTGCTGACTCCTGCCAACCATGAAACCAAACTGGGCATGGTGTACGACATAGCCCACCGGGGCGACTGTTTCTATCTGGCCACCAACCAGGCTTGTACGAATACCACCAGGTTACCGAGAATCTGCGCCTGCTTCCCCATACTGAAGGACAGAACTAGTATGTGAAGGACATTGACGGGCAACTCTTTGCAGGCAACAATGCCCATACCTTATTAATAGGCGAAAAAGGGAATGTTTCCGTCATAAGCAATACCAACAGCAGTACGTGTCTGATAAAGTGCACCCTCTATGGCGAAGAGATACTGTTGGAATCATCCTACGCCAATTTGCGTATCTATAAAAAGAAGAACGGGCAATGGACCTTTTCGCATGTCATAGACGGCTTCATTGCACCGGTCATGCACTTGGAGGTGGACCAAAGCGGTGTCATCTGGGCTTCACACATGTATCAGGGAGTCTATAAAATAGTCTTGAGCGATGACTTGTCGGCTGTAAAAAGCGTACGGCACATCTCCCATTTAGGCTCGGAATATATCATCGGCCCTATCCAAGTAATGAAAATGCGAGGACGTATCGTCTTTTCCAGTCCCAACGGCTTCTATACCTATGACGACATCACCCGGCAGATTATCCCCTTCCAAAAGCTGAATGCCATTCTGCCTTACATCAGGAATGCTCATTCTGTGGTATCCGTCACGAACGACCGCTTCTGGCTGTCCGGTTCACATGAGTACGTACTGGTAGAGTACGCAGAAGGAGAGTACATCGTGAAGCAGCGCATCCTCATCGAACTGTTTGATTCTCCATGCATAGAGAACTACAACAATGTGTTCGTCGACAATGACGTTGTCTATTTTAATCTGAACAACGGAATCGCCAGTTACAGCAAAAACACAGACAGCCTCAGTCCTACTCTGGAGTCCGCCCTCTCACTGAGCTCGGTCACTGCTTCCTCTTCCGATAAAAAGGAGAAACGCCTGCCTCTGTCTGGAAATGTCGAACTGGAAAGCAATTACCGGGATTTGCTGTTCTCAGTAAGCCTGCCGCATTACAATAAATTGTCCGTACATTTCCATTATGTCCTGCAAGGAGGACAAGGCATGGCGCTGACATCGGACCTGAAAGAGCCCGAAATCCGCTACGGTAGCCTGGATTACGGAGAATACACATTCCAGGCAGAAGCCTATAATGATTTGGGACAGAAAATCGGTGAGGTGGAATATCATTTTGCCATAGCCCGCCCTTTCTACCTCTCCTATTATGCCTTTGCGCTCTATCTCATAGTTCTCACAGCGCTTGTCTACTTTTTCTCCAAGTGGCGCGCCAACCGTGCCATGGAAAAGAAACGGAAGGAGTATGAGGCAGAGCAGGTGCAGCAGAACATCAAGATGCGCGAGCAGGAGCATCTGATAACTCTGCAGCAACAGCAATTGCTGGAAGCCGAGTTGTCGGCAAAGAGTAAAGACCTTGCCAGCATGGCACTGGGTGTATTTGCCAAGAACGAGGTCCTGGAGAAACTTCGTACTGTCGTACAAGAGTCCCTGGTGAAAGGGCAATATGGACGCAAGAACCTCGAATCTCTGCTGAAGCTCATCAACGAAAACATCGAGACACAGGAATTTTGGGATGTATTCCAGAACAATTTCGACCTGATTCATGAGAAATTCTTCCGTAATTTGCGCGAACGTTATCCCAGTCTTACCGCTACCGACCTCCGTTTTTGTGCGCTGCTGCGCCTGAATCTTTCTACGAAAGACATTGCGCAAATGACCAACCTCACTATCCGGGGAGTAGAGGCAGCACGCTACCGTTTGCGCAAGAAACTGGATATCCCCGACGGAACGGGATTAGTGGATTTTCTCATCGACTTGAAATAAAGCGGCTACAAATCATTCAATCACAACAAACTGATTATTAGAAACAAGTAACACGAAAACGTAGTAAAACGGTACCCATTTTTACCCTAAACGTATTATCGTGGTAGTGTTTTTTTTGCCTTACTTACCGTAATTACTTCCTTTGCCGGCAGAATTATTAACTCTTAAATTTAGTTTATGAGAAGGCAAACTTTATTTCTTCTATTCATGATTTTGTTCTCATTGCCACTGACAGTTTTGGCACAAGGAACAAAGACAGTTAAAGGAACTGTTGTTGATCAGAACAACGAACCGATTATTGGAGCCACGGTTGTAGTAAAAGGCTCTACTATTGGAGCAGCTACCGACCTCGACGGTAACTATGTACTGAACGGCGTCCCCGAAGACGCAACTCTCGTATTCAACTATTTGGGCATGTTGCCGCAGGAAATAAGCGCTGCGGGACAATCCGTCATTAATGTAAAGCTACGTGAAGATGCACAACTACTGGAAGAAGTTGTTGTTATCGGTTACGGTTCGGCCAAGGCGAAAGACCTGACGGCCCCGATTGACGTTGTCAAAGAGAAAGAACTTATCAATGTTCCTACCTCCTCCCCGATGGCAGCATTGCAGGGAAAGGTACCGGGTGTTAACATCATCAATTCGGGAACGCCGGGCGAAGGTCCTAAAGTGACCATCCGTGGTATGGGTTCCTTCGGTGACACCTCTCCTCTCTATGTAGTGGACGGAATGTTCTACGACAACATCAACTTCCTGAACAATTCCGACATTCAGGACATGACCATCTTGAAAGACGCATCCGCATCTGCCATCTACGGTGTACGCGCCGCCAACGGTGTTGTAATCATCACCACCAAGAAAGGAAGCCGCAACCAGGATGCCAAGATTACCTATAACGGTTATGTAGGTATTCAGAAAGCCACCAACCTGCTGGAGATGTGTAACTCTCACGAGTATGCCACCATGATGTTGGAAGCCAACCCGGAAGCTTACCGGTCGATTCGAAAGTCAGTAGCCGAATTCGGAGGCAATATGGAAAACCTGCAATTCAATGCCGATACCAACTGGTATGACGAACTGTTGCGCACAGCCATGATGACCAATCACAGCTTGAATATCTCCGGTGGTACGGAAAAAGCGACCTACTCTGCCGGCATGAGCTATCTGGCACAAGACGGTATCATGGACGTGGAAAACTACTACCGCCGCTTGAACTTCCGTGCCGCCCTTGACTACGAAGCCCGCAAATGGCTGAAAGTAGGCTTCAACGGCGTATTCAGCAACTCGCAGCAGCAGCTTCCCAAGAATGCCGCATGGCAACAGGCATACAACACACCGTCTATCATCCCGGTGTATGATGACCGCCGCGACGATGCCGTATTCCCTAAGAAGTACACATCACCCGAGCAGGTGGGCTTGACCAACAACTTCAACAATCCGGTAGCCACTGCCAACTATTACGACAACCGGAACGAGACCTACCAAGTGCTGACCAACTTCTATGCACAGCTCAACCTCATCCCCGACAAGCTGAATATACGCAGTAGCTACAGCTACGACTACTCAATGATTCGCGGTTCTGAGTTCACTCCTACCTACTATGTAGGCACCAACCAGAAGAAAGAGGTTACCGAACTCACTAAAAAGAACACTAACTACTACAAATATATATGGGACAACGTGGCCACTTATACTGACAAGTGGGGCAAACACTCCTTTACCGGTATGCTGGGTGCATCCATGCGTCAAGAGCAATACCGCCTGCTCGAAGGTACCGCCACCAACGTGCCCGAAGGTGAGGACGTGTGGAAATACATCGCACTGGGCAACAAGGAAGGCGCTACGGTGAAAGACGACGGCTGGAAATACCGCGGTCTCTCCTATTTCACCCGACTGAATTACAACTACAACGACAAGTACATGTTGATGTTCACCTTCCGTGCCGACGGCTCGTCCAAGTACAACGACAAATGGGGCTACTTCCCTCCATCGGTGCCGCATGGGTCATCTCCCAAGAACCGTTTATGAAGAACCAGAATATCTTCGAATACATGAAGCTGCGTGCCAGCTGGGGTAAGCTGGGTAACGACAAGATTGCTGCCAGTGCAGGCTTCGCAAGCATACAGAACGTACAGTCCGTATTCGGTCCCAATACCGCCATCGACGGATTCATCAACACCACCAACTTCAGCTGGCTGGGTTGGGAAGTAGTGAACGAAACCAACGTGGGCGTCAACTTCAGTACACTGAAGAACCGCTTGAACGCCGACATCGACTGGTACTACCGTCTGACTGACAACGCCGTGATTTCACCCAAGCTCCCGATGAGTGGCGAGCTGCTGGCCGGCAACAACGGACAGATTCTGAATACCGGTATCGACCTCTCCTTGAACTGGAACGACAAGATTGGCCAGGACTTCAATTACAACATCGGCGTCAATCTCTCTTATCTGCATAACGAAGTGAAAAGCCTAAAAGGAAACATGAAAATCATCAAAGGCGGAAAGACCGTGAATATGGTGGGCGAGACGATGAACTCATTCTATGGCTACAAGGTCATCGGCATCTACCAGACTCCTGAACAATGTGCTGCCGACCCCATCGCCGTGGCCAACGGACTGGAACCCGGCGACTTCATCTACGAGGACGTGAACGGCGACCATGTGATAGACGGAAACGACAAGCAGGTGTTGGGCTCATACGTGCCCAGCTTTACTTATGCTTCAATGCCGGATTCTCTTATAAGAACTTCGACTTCAGCCTCACTACCTACGGACAAGCAGGCGGCGAACTGTGGAACCGTAAGCGTGCCCTGCGCTATGCAGCCGACTACTATAACTTTGACCGTGCACAGTATGAGAACCGCTGGACGGGTGCAGGCTCTACCAACGAACATCCGTCGGCCAAGGCTCTTCTCAAAACCTGGAACAAATCAGACAGTAACAACGCTTCCTATTTCGTAGAAAGCTCCGATTACTTCCGCATCCAGAACATCACGCTGGGCTACTCGTTCAAGAACTTGAAGATAGGCAGCTACGTGATGCCGGGACTCCGCCTCTCATTGACGGCCGACCGCCCCTTCACTACCTTCAAGGCCAACAGCTTCACACCTGAAGTGTCGGATGCCGAAGGTTGGGATACCGAAGTATACCCTCTGACTTCAACCTATACTTTCGGAGTGCAAATAGATTTCTAAACCCTAAAACGTAAAACAATGAAATTCTTAAAGAAAACATTCGCATATATACTTCCGGCCATGATGGTACTGGGAGGAGCTACCGCTTGCACCGATTTCATAGAAATCGATCCGGAGAACAAAGTTCCCGAACAAGGCGTGGACTTTACCAACAAGAACAATATGTACCAACCGTAGTGGGTGCCTACTCCAAAGTACGCACACAGGGCATGCACTGGTGCAACGCACTATTGATGTTCACCCGCGACGGTGACGTGTGGTCGGGCCGTACCGATGACCAGGGCGATGCCGTGGCCTTCGGACGCAAGTTCAACTACAACAACTCATTCTGGGCACTGAACCAGGTATGGATGAACTTCTACGACATCATCCGCATCACCAATGCCGCCCTGCAAAGCCTCGACGGTTATGCCGAATATCTTGCTGCAGGAAGCGAAGATTACAAAACCTACGAATCCTATTGCGGCGAAGTACGTACCATCCGTGCATGGGCTTACTATTGTCTGGTGACCAATTTCGGTCCCACCGTCATCTACCGTGACAACCTGCAGACCGATTTTCGCCGTTCTACCGTAGAGGCCGTATATAATTATATGCTGGAAGATTTGAACTACGCCATCGACAAACTGCCCCGCATGCGTCCCAACCAGATGGAACACAAGGGAGCCGTGACAGCCTTCACCGCCCAAGCATTGCCGCCCGCATCTATCTGCTGAAAGGAGACTATGCACAAGTGGAGACACTGACCGATGACATCATCAAGAACGGTGGATTCCGTCTCTACGACGACTTCTACCAGCTGTTCAAAATTCCCGGAAAGTTGTGTGACGAATCTTTGTTCGAATGCCAGGTAACAGACTACGGCAATGGTTCTGGCGATTACCTGGGCGTAGACCAATGGTTCAATTTCCAGGGTCCGAACATGGCAGAGAGGTATGATGAAGTAGTGAACGCAGACGGTACCATCAGCTACAAGCAAGCCGAAGGCACCAAGTCCATAGGCGGCTGGAATTTCATAGGCTATGAACCCGAGTTCGTGGCATGGGCCGAAGCCCGTGGCGAAGGTGTGCGTGCCGAAACTTCTTTCCTGAAAGCCCTGAGCAAGACGCGCGAGTTGGCAGGTAGGTCCCACATCGGCCACCAAGACCGACTGTTGGAACGGCAAAGGTTACCTTCCCTACAATCAGATGACTCTTCCACGTACGACCTACGGAGCCAACAACAATGTGCGTATCATCCGCTATGCCGAAGTGCTGCTGATGAACTCCGAAGCCAAAGTCAGACTGGGCAAGGATGGAGACGCAGGCTACAACGAAGTGCGCCGGCGTGCAGGCATGAGCACCAAAACCGGTGTTACCCTGAAAGACGTGATGGACGAACGCCGGATGGAGCTTTGCGGCGAATGGTGTGCCCGTTATGTGGACTTGGTGCGTACCGGCGATGCCGCCACCGTACTCGGTCCCAAAGGATGGACAGCAGAAAAGACTTATTGGCCCATACCAGCCAACCAGTTGGACGACCTTCCCGACCTGAAGCTGGAACCCATTGACGGAATTGCCGAATAAATCCGCTCCAATATGGTAAAAAGATTCCTAATCAGTTGTGGAATAGCCTTTGCCGCTCTGACGGCAAAGGCAACCCCTGACGATTCCATCAAAGTGGTGAAGGGGCAAGTCAGTGACTATTATATCACTGTAACCCAAGACCGTATCGTAAAAGGACACGTACTGGACACCAACCGCCAGCCACTCGCAGGCGCCACAGTCATGTTCTTCGCAAGTCCCATGCACAATACCACTGCCCACGACGCAGCTTTGCCATCAAAGGAGCGAAGAACGACGTGCACCTGTATGTCTACTATCCCGGGAAAAAGATAGTGAACAGAATCCTGGCACTGGATGAAACCGATATTGAGGTAGTGATGGAAAAAGAGGTACACAAGGCAACCGCAATCCGCCGTCCCGCCCAGGCGACCCGGTGGTATGACCCACAGCGCCTCTGTCGCGCACCTTCTGCAATCCGATGAACATCAGTTACAATTTCGAGCCTTTCAACAACAATGTGCGTCCCAACGGTTCGTTCCGTTCCTCTGCCGACCCGATGGCGGTGGAATACAAGGGAGAATACTTTCTGTTCTCCACCAACCAGGGCGGTTTTCACTATTCCAAGAACCTGGTGGATTGGGATTTCGTTCCTGCCGGCTTCCAACGCAAGCTACGGACGACGACCAGTGCGCACCGGCAGCTATGTAAGCGGTGACACGCTGTTCTATACCGGCTCCACCTACGAAGGCCTTGCCGTGTGGTACAGTACACACCCCAAAACGGGACGTTTCAAACGTGCCATCGAAAAGAATGTGCTTCCCACATGGGACCCCTGCATGTTTCTGGACGATGACGGCAGACTGTATATGTATTATGGCTCCAGCAATGAATATCCGCTAAAGGCGGTGGAACTGGACCGGAATGATTTCTATCCCATCAAGCAAGATTCACGAAGTGATGATGCTCGCCCCGAAGAACACGGCTGGGAACGTTCGGCATGAACAATGACG
>ENA-OQCX01000110-OQCX01000110.1-human-gut-metagenome-genome-assembly--contig:-NODE-110-length-41545-cov-7.292747_pt1 | contig 41545 bp, 43 predicted proteins | sample MGYA00242762_ERZ504587 | MGnify/ENA primary metagenome ERZ504587 (study PRJEB26092, sample SAMD00036337) | human gut metagenome | host: Homo sapiens | study: EMG produced TPA metagenomics assembly of...
AGTTGAGCATCGACCTTGCTACCAACTCTAATGGATTAAATGGTTTTGCTAAATAATCATCAGCACCTTTTTTGCAATCCAATAATCTTATCTTCATCTGTACTTTTAGCTGATACAATAATAATAGGAATATTCTTTTTTTTCTCTTATTGCTTTCATACACTCATAACCATTTACTAATGGCAACATAATATCTAAAATAAGCAAATCAATTTTTTCTTTTTTAGCAATTTTTATTGCATTAATGCCATCTTCTGCTTTAATTAAATTATATTTATCTTCTAAATGTAAAACCATCAAATCTAAAATTTCTTTAGAATCTTCTACAATTAAAATAGTAAACATATTTCACCTCCATTTTGTCGCATAACAGTTTTTGTACTTGAAATGAACTTTTCTTCTTTTCATATTTCTATAATATTGAATTTGTTTGATATAACTATTATATTCCATATTTACGCCAACTTCAATTCTTACAAACAATTTTATATATTCATTAGCCAATTACCATTTTAGCACTTCATGATAATTTTCTCCCACAAATATCACTTATCAAACAAAATATAGTAAATCACATTTTTCGTAGTAAACTAATATTTGAAATTTCAAAGCTTTTACATAAAAAATGCCGCTACAGGTTTTTATCATCACCCGTAACGGCATTTTCTCTTATCTTATTCAGCCTTTTCTTCATTACCAGATTTTAAATACTTCATTACCTCTTCCACAGTTTTTCCGGAAGCAATCAATGCGCTAAATATCTCATCTTTCTGTTTATCTTCGATTTTCTTCCTGAGGTCCTTTGCTTTCAGACGCAGTTCTTTTAATTCTGCCTCTGTTGTTTTAATCTCCTGTTCTACAGTTACTAGCTGCTCCTCCAGAGATATATTCTCCATTTTTTTGCGTCTTGGCATATCTGCTCCTCCTAATACGATATTTTCTTTATTGTATCACTCTTTATCGGAAAACACCATATATTTTTCTGGACTTTTCTTACCTCCCGTTTCTTCGCTGCTGTTTCTGGCTTTTGGCATATTCCATCTTTTTATTGTATTCGTCCATGATTGCACTTTCCAGATCTGCCTTAAATTCTGCATTAACTGCATGGGCAATGTCCTCCCGTTCTCCTTTTGCAGAATTTTTCTGGGGCATACCTACAAAGGTTTTTCCGTTCCATGCCTGGATCACATGAAGCTGCTGGATTGCCAATACGTCCTGCAGACGAATGGCAACATCTGCCTTAAAGGTATCGCTTCCCTGTACCGGATTTACACTCAGATTGTAATACAGTTCTTCCTCTCCCAACTGCCCTTACAGTCTGTTTTAGTTTCTGTCATATTCTCATAGGCTTCCCTTACAGTATCCAACACTTCCTTTTGAAATTCCTTATCGGTAAACCGAAAAAAAGGAACATACTCCCCTGTTTCGTAATCTCTGTAACGGGGCATATCGAGGTACAGATTTCCTTTCGAGGACTCTTTAATTGCAAGACTTTTCACACAGAAGGCCTCATCAAAGGTAATGGTAGCAAATCCTTTCAGATTATTGATCTTTCCTTCTTCCTGTTTCAATTCCGGTTTATATACTCTGATATTATATTCCATATTGTGATCTCCTTTTCTACTCTACTTTTCTTTACCGAACCGCTGTCTGGCATGGAAGATTTTTGGTTTCCTCCTGCACTTCCACACACTCCTCCTGGTCCTTGATTTCCAGTTCTGCATCAATCTCCATCTGCCGGGTAATGTTTTCTTTTAAAAGCTCCTCATACGGGAAAGGCTTTGCATATTCCTGCTTTGCATTTTTTATCTCATTTTCACAGGTCTTAATTTCTTTTTGAACATCTTCTACTGCTTTATCAAGGGCATTCAAGCGGTTTTCCATACGGACCATATTGCCGGAGTCACTGCTTTTTAACTCCACACTATATTCCTTCTCTCCCTGAAGGAACAATACCGGCTCCATCATATCCTTTTGGACAAATACCTGAAATCCCTTATACATACCGACTTCGTGCCTGGTAAAAGCTGTCACACCTTCTATAATCCCACGCAGGACTTCCCCTGCTTCTTTATGCTTCTCATAGACTTTTCCCTGCAGCGTGATTGCAAACCCCGGCTGTACTTCCATAGCCTGTTCCTACGGTCCAAATCCATTTGAAGCGATTGCAGTTCTTTCTCCAGACTTTGTATCCTTTTCGGGTACTGGAACGTAACCGCATCCTGCAAAGCAAACCGTTTCCCTTCATGTGCAGCTTTTAAAATTCTCAGACGTGCCACTTCATTATCTACTTGTATTTTTTCCATAATCAGGGGATTTTCAGAAGCTACCGCTTTAATCTCTGCAAAGTTTAGTACGGTTTCATCTATATCCTCACAGATCCTTGCCAGTTCCCGGCTGGTAAATACCTGGCTGATAAACCGCTGTTTTGTTTCTACAATGCCCCATAAATAAGCATCAAAAGAACCCTTTGTTACATAGCGGTAAATATTGACTTCCTCATTTTCATTCCCCTGGCGGATAATACGCCCTTCCCGCTGTTCAATATCAGAGGGTTTCCAGGGGCAGTCGATATGATGTGCCGCCACCATTCTGGTCTGGATATTGGTTCCTACTCCCAGTTTTTCGGTACTTCCTATAATAATCCGTTTCCTTCCGGCTCTGACATCGGAAAACATACGGTCCCTCTGTTCATCTGTTTTTGCATCATGGATAAAACAGATTTCTTCCTCTGGAACACCTCTGGTAATCAGTTCCTGTTTTAAATAATCATAGACGGTAAACGCTTTCCCAGGTCCGGGTGTCCCAATATCCGAAAAAACAATCTGGGTTCCTTTCTGTTCCTGGGACTGTACATATTCCTGGTAAATGTTTTCTACTGCTTTATTCAGTTTGGAATCCGAATCTACCGGAGCATAACTGTCCAAAAGCCGGGGATCTGTACCCAAAAGCCTTGCTTCCCCGGTAATCCGGAGCATATTGTCGTCCTTTGGATCTACCACACCTCTATGGATTGCTTCTGCCCTTTCCACCATTTCCTGCATACGTTCTTTGACATAATCAGAGGCTTCCGATACTACAACCTTATATTTTCCGTCCTTTAATTCTGGCCGCTTAATATCTAGCATATCAGGCAGAATAATGTCTGCTATTTCTTTAAACAGGTGTATCAGTTCCGGCAGATTGATAAACTTATTAAACCTGGTCCGCATCCGGTAACCAGTACCTTCCGGTGCCAGTTCCAAAGAGCTGGTAACTTCCCCAAACACAGAAGCCCATGCATCAAAATGGTAAATCCCCTTTTCGTGAAGCCGCCTTTCCTGCAGATATAACTGCATCACATAAAGTTCCACCATTGAGTTTGACAGAGGGGTTCCCGTTGCCATAATGACGCCCCTTCCCTGATTTTTTTCGTTGATATACTGGATTTTCATACGCATATCCATAGCCCTCTGGGAACCGCTGGAACCCAGACCCGCAACATTGTTCATTTTCGTAAAAATTTCCAAGTTCTTGAACAGGTGCGCTTCGTCTACAAATAAGGCATCTACGCCTGTTTCTTCAAAGTACATCACATCATCTTTGATTTCTTCATTGTTCAGTTCTTCGATTTTCTGCAACAGTTTTTTCTTTCTGCTTTCCATCTGCTTTATGGACCAGTTCTTTCCTGCTTCTTCCCTTGCCTGGTTAATGGCTTCTACCAGTTGCTCTGCCTGTTCTTCTATCATGGCTCTTTGCCGGTCAGGGGAAATGGCAATTCTCTGGAACTGCGTATGTCCGATAATAATACAGTCATAATCCCCTGTTGCCATTCTGGCAATCATGCGCCTGCGGTTTTCCTTCTGAAAATCTTCTTTTCTGGTAATCAGGATCTTCGCATCTGGGTAGGCCCGCAAAAATTCTGCCCCCATCTGGAAGGTCAGGTGGTTGGGAACCGTAAGAAGGGGTTTCGTTGCCAGCCCCAGCCTCCTCATCTCCATACAGATACAGATCATTTCCAGAGATTTACCAGTGCCTACCGTATGGGCAAGCAAGGTGTTCCCTCCACACAGCAATGCCCTTGCTACAGCATTTTTCTGATAAGGACGCAGTTTTAACAAAGGGTTCAGTCCCGGCAGTTTTAAATAAGAGCCATCATAGCTTCGTTGTCTGTCGCAGTTAAAGGTTTCATTGTAAAAATCCACATATTTTTTTCTGCGCTCTGGTTCCTTAAAAATCCAGTCCCGGAAGGCTTCTTTTATCTGCTCCGCCTTATCCCTGGCAAGCATGGTTTCCTTCCGATTAATCACATAACGCACCTTTTCCCCTTCCTGCACCCGGTCCCGTATGGTCACAATCCGGCTGTTTAACAGTTCCTCTATAATGCTGATCGCATCCATAAATCTTGTGCCATAGGTTTCCCTGGTACGAATGGTTCCTCCAAAAAAATTTCCCCTGTCAATATGGTAAGACATATCTGCATCTAAGCGCTCAATCTTGAGGGCATGGCCACTATGAGCGCAATAGTTTCTCTGGTTGCTCTCCGGGATTTCCAAAAGCTCATATATAAACTGTTCGTAATCCTCATTTTCAATCCAGGTTGTTCCCAGTTTTACACTGATCTCAGGCGCTGTCAGTTCTTTTGGCTGTACCTTTTCCAGTGCTTCCACGTTGTCTACAAACAAGGGATTGTTCTGCGCATAAATCCTAGCAGTACGGAGCTTCTGCCGCACATTTCCGCTTAAATACTCATCTGCGGTTTCCCACCCTGCATTGGGATCTTCTTCTTTTGCCAGTACCGGGTTCTGGTAGATTAACCCTTTTAATTCCTGGAGCATTTCTTTCCTGTTTCCCAGATAAAGAGAGAGCATATAGGGAATATCCACCCGGTTATATTCTGACAGACTGATATGCAATGCTTCCTGGGCATTTTCCACTTTGTCTATCACATCTCTGGGGCGTATGGTCCTTTTGTAAAAAATATCGGCTTTGGTTACGTTTTTGTCCTCATCAACACTTCCAGGGAAGATAGCAGGGGGTAATCATTGTCCTGCCGGAACGCCATTTTATTTGTCCGGTCACAGAAATATCCATGCGTTTTCACAAAGGCATCATACAAACGGTTTAACTGTTCCTGTGCCTTTTTCAGTTCCTGGTCAGAACAATTTTCCTGCTGTATCTGTAAAATTTCACGCACCAGAAGGCGGATTTTATGCATGGCACGTATCCGGCGCTTCACACTTTCCTTTGCCTGACTCCGGTATAAAGACTCCCCTTCCCGGTAATATACTTCGTCCTGTATCACCGTAAACGTATAATTAGGTATCTTTGGGGAAGCAGCTAAGACGTCCTGCTCTTCCTTCTTTTTTTCTGCTATGCTTTCTTCATAACAGTTTTTAGGAAGCTCTCCAACTGCGTCCAAAATTCTTTTTTCCAGGTCAAAGTCTTCCGCTTCATTGACCAGGGCTGTATATTTGGAATCTTTCCCGAAAAACTGTTCAAACCAGACCATTTTCCCAAGCATCATTTCCGGGTGTTCCAGATAATACTCATTTACCGGTACCATGTCTTCCGTAAGCCCTGTATAAGTCCAGATTGGCTCCCCAATCGAAGGCTCTGCTTTTTTCTGAAAAACAAAAGGTCACTGGTAACTGCGGTATTGGCGCTCTTTCCAAAAGAATCTGCCGGAAGCCGGACTGCCCCTAAAAGGTCTGCCTGTTCTGCCAAATTTTTTCTCACAGCGCTGTCATTTTTATCCAACGTCCCTTTTGAAGTTACCACTGCCAAAATGCCTCCTGGCCGAAGGAGGTCCATGCTTTTCCGGATAAAATAATCATGGACTTTCAACTTCATCTTTTTATATCGGGGATCATACAAACGGAAATCCCCAAAAGGCACGTTTCCTACAATTACATCAAAGCTGTTATCCTCAAATTCCGTTTTTTCAAATCCTTTAATCTGGATACTGGCTGAAGGGTGGAGCTTTTGTGCAATCCTTCCGCTTATGGCATCAATCTCCACGCCATAAAGCTGGGATTTTTGCATACTTTCCGGAAGACCATGAAAAAAGTTTCCAATCCCCATAGCCGGTTCCAGAATTTTTCCCTTCTGGAATCCAAACTGCTCCAGGGCTTTATAAACACCCCGCACGACTTCCGGCGGCGTATAAAAAGAACTGTTGACACTGGCCCTTGCCTGGGCGTATTCTTCTGCGGTCAACAGTTCCTTCAATTCCTGATATTCTTTTTTCCACTCCGGGCGTTTACTGTTAAAAGCATTTGGCAGCCCGCCCCACCCTACATACCCCGCAAGAATTTCCTGTTCTTCTTTTGTGGCATTTCTCTCTTCCTGCTCCAGTGTTTTTAAGATACGGATTGCCCGGATATTTTTCTGATACCGGCTTTTATCCCCACCGGTAAACTGCAACCACCCTTCTGGGTAATAATAATCTCCGGCTTCTTCCTTGCCTTCTGTCTGGACAGAGGTTCTTCCTTCCTGCCAAAGCTCTTCCTTTTTAAGAATTTCGCTATATTCTTCCCATAATGCCGGAAACCAGGGAAGCAGACGGTACATATTCTCCTGCTGCTCTAAGGTTTCTGAATCTTCGGTATAGGCAATCTGGTCCTCCTCTGCCAGATGTGCAGTAAGCCCGCCAAACTGATCCCAGGAAAGTTCCTGCAGAAAATCTTGGCTTTCCGGCAGGGTGATCTTAATCCCATTTTCCTGAATACAAAGCTCATAGCTTCCATGTTCTGTCCGCACCAGATAATAAGGCTGGCCTTCCGGTACTTCCCGAAGCAAAAGCATCTTCAAAAAATGGTCTTTTTCTTCCGGTAGCTGATTGGTCGTATAGACCAGACAGAGCATTTTCTTTAAAATATCCGCCTGGATATTCTGTTTATAAAAGGCTATGCCAATCTCTTCTAATGGGATTGGTTCCTTTTCCTCAATCACTTCCTGCACTTTCTCTGGCTGTAAGGTTTCTTCCTCTGTTTCTTCCCCATTTTCTAAGGCTTCCTCCGATACAGATAACAAAGGAAGATAGGTCCCTTTTTCAATCCGTTTCCCAATTTCCAAAGAAACTTCGTCCCAGTACCAGAACGCCTCCTTCATGGAAGTCCCTCACTCCAAAGGATATAAAAACCACTGGAACCGCTTTCTGCGGTCAGGATACCGTCTTTTGTATGGGCTTCTCTTTTTACATCTCCATACAATTCATAAAGATAAGCTTCCCGGTCTGTTTCCTCTGGATTGTTCCGGTAAAACTCATAAATTTTATATGGTATCTCCTGCTCCGTCATTTCCAGAAGAATTTTCTCTTTCTGCCAGTTTTCCGGCTGTGCAGGTTCTATCTCCCCAGACAGAAAAGGAACCGCCGAAGCAGTTCCTTTCTCTGTATCCTCTTCTGTTTTTTCCTGTTTTATCCGATCCTGAGCTGAATGATCTCCTCCATAACCTGTTTCTGTGCTTCCATATCCGCCTGTATCCGAAGGTTGGTCATTTCCAACGTGTTGTAAGGGTCTATCCTGTCCTCCCTGGTCCAGGTCTTCAGAAAACTTTCTGCCAGTTTCTCGTGGTATTCCTCCGCTTCTGTCTGGATTTTCATAAGCCGCTCCATCAGTTTCCCGGACAGGAGCATCATTTCGTATTGTGCCTGGTCCGTTCTCTTCATTTCCTGTGCTGCGATCCTGCCGTAACGGTTCAGGGACGCCAGCATCTTCTCCTCGCTCATCACGCCCTCTAAGACTGGTATCTGTACGCCATTCATTTCCCTGTACTGGATTCCTGCGATTCCTTCCATAATACTGCCTCCTTTCAAGGTCTATGTTCTTCATGGTCCTTGCAATCTGTAACACAATCCGCCCAGATAAATGGGATACTAACCGTCCTGTCCGGTACAGAACCTCCTCATTCTCTGAAAAACCGCAGATAAAAGAAAAATCCAGGGTGTCATCTCGGATACCGCAGCGGCTTTTCACCGCATAACAGACACTGTTTACAAGAAACTCTGTAATCTGGTTTTCTTTTACCTCCTGTCCCTCTCCGATAAGGACAGCCAGCTTCTGCAAGGATTTTAAAATTTCATCTTCCTCTTCTATCATAAACCAAACATTTGTTCTTGTAAAGGCGTCTAAAGAATTTTTAAACTTTTTTTCCTGTTCGTAGATTTCCGGGAACAGCTCCCTTGCCAGCAGTCTGCGGTTTGTCCCATTCACCTGCCAGTTCCAGGGCCGGATTCCCTGTCCCTTTACATCTTGAATATCATAAACATGGGTAACTCCTTCCCCGAAAATTTTGGAAGGAAATACTGCAATTCCTTTACTTCCTCTGGCAACCGGCAAATCCATTTCCAGCCAGGCATCATATCCTGCAAGAACGGACGCATCTGGGCGCTGGGCATATACCATACAGGTATTTAAGAAGTCCAACTGATACAAACGCCCCATGCAGGAAAGGAAATTTTTCCAGGAATCCTCCGACTCTGAAATCCAGTGTATGGTTTCCTCATACAGTTCCCGTACTTTTGTGATATGCTTCATCTGCTGTTCCTTCTTTCTTTTACAGGTACCAGTTCTTTTGCAGAAATATCACGATAGGAAAAATCATCTGCCCCCAGCACGATTTTTTCTGCATAATAATCTGCTTCTGCTTTTGCAGTTGCCTCCAGTTCATTCCTGCCCCGGTATCTTACTTTTTTCTCCAGGACTTCTGTTATGGTCACTTCATATTCTTTTTCGTCCATGCTTCTCCTTTCTTACTGCAAGCGGCTGGGTCTTCCATACAGCCCAATGTTCGACGGATTGAACGGGTCATTCACTACTCCACGTCTGCTGTTGGCTGCATGTACCATTCTGCCATTACCAACATAAATTGCCACATGGGAAATATTGCGGAACTGCCCATTCTGCTCATAAGAGTAAAAAATCAGATCTCCCGGCTCCAGTTCGCCTTCTGTAACTTCCAACCCATGTGTTACCATAAATTCTCCCTGGGTAGAGGCAATCGCCGGAAGGGAAATGCCTACCTCCTGATACAACCGCTGTACCAGGGAACTGCAATCATAATATCCTTCCTCATACCGGTGTTCCTGACTGTATTTGCAGCCTACCTTCGTCAGTGCCAGATTTGCAACGTCACTTCCTACGCCAAAGGAAGGGATCTCATTTCGGAATTCCTCACTCATGACTTCCCTTAAAAGTTCTTCTTCTTTTTCGGTCAGCTTTCCAAGTGCAATATAGTCCTCATAATTCAGGTTCTTGACGTAGCAGCCCTTCTTTGTTACCGTAATCTCATTTTCGTCCCCATCTGCCAGAAACGCTTCAAAAGTCTGATGTCCCCAGGCAGACGCAGTTGCATGATCTGCACAGAAAACATCAAATTGTACCCCATACCGGTCAAATGCTCCGGTATCTTCTACGGTATATTCAATCCCGTTCATAATGATCCTGGTTCCCATAGGGACAAAGGGGTTTTGTGCATCTACTGCAATGGTATGGTCCGGTTTTGGCATGACACCGGAGGCTGTAGGTCCTCCTGCCCACTGTCCACAACAGATACTGCACTGGCAATAACCGCTGGTGACAACATTTCCCAGGCTTTCCCCTGCCTTTATGGTAGTGGTTATGGTCGTGTTTTCAAAACTGTTCATTTCATCAAAGATTTCCTTCAGCTTGTCCTTATGCCGCTGATCCATATCCACACCTATATCCCCGGTTCCATACTTCACCATATAAACCATTAAAGTATCATAGTAATTACTCACATAATTCCCGTTTTTCTCATGGAGATAGGTAACTGCCCCATCTTCCCCATTTTGTCCAAGTTTTGTATTAAAGTCCATGTAGTAACCGCTTAAAACTTCTCGGACGGTAGGGTTCTCCTCAGACGGATTTGGCATGAACGCACCAAGTGGCGAACAGTATAAGAGGAAAAAGATAATCACTACAGGGATTGCCACCACAAGAAGAATACTGAACAGCGGAGCCAAAAGCGCCCCGGCAAACTGGACCACCTTCAGCATAAACACAGAGGCTTTCATCTTTACAATATCTTTTGCCACCTGTGCCAAACTGTCCTGCTGCCCATTTCCGGTGAGCTTATTGATCATATACTGGATTTTTCTCTGCCGGACTGCCTGTTTTTTCTGTTTCTCCATCTGTTTCTTTTTCACTGCTTTTGTTTGTCTGTAAAACTGCTTATTGGTGATCTTCCCATCTGCCTGTTTTACCTTTAATTCCTGCTCTGCCTTTCTATAATTCCGATCCTTCCACATCTTTTCTGCCGGTTTTGTTGCTGTCCCCATGACATAAAGGGAATCATTGACTTCCTCCCCGCCCTCTAACTGGGTCAATATAGCAGCCTCTCCCCGGCGTACCCCTTTTATGGCAGTCTGCTTCGCCAGGGAAGATTTTTTTGTTTCCGCCAGCTTTGCAGCCTGTTCCCTCCGATACTGTTCCTTCGCCTGGAAACCAGCAGAGGGCTGACTGTTTGGTGCTACCCCCTGTTTCATCTGATCCGGCTGTAAGGTTCCCGGTACAGATACGGTGCTTTTGGCCTTTCCATTTTGTTTTCTATCTTCTGCTGCTCCCCGGATTGCTGCCTCTTTCCCGGCTTGCTTTTCTTTTCCTTTTGTTTTCAAACAGCGCTTCTCTGCCCTGCTCCGGCTGTTTCCCTTTTTCTGCCCCTTCTTTTTTCTTTCTCTGCCCTAAAAGATCGGCCACCGGCTTAGAGGTAAAAGCAGCTTTCTTTTCCTTTGCAGATAAAATAGGATTTTTCTTATGCACCGTCACCTGGGCTTCTTTTTTTAATTTCAGCTCCGGCTCTTTTTCTTTTTTTACCTTAATCTCCAAAGCAGTCCCCCTCTCCGGGGTTTAATTCTTCTGCCTGATACCAGAGCGCCTGAAACAGATACCCCTGTTCCTTTTCTCTGGGTGGTGGACCGTACTCCTTTTCCAATTCCTGAAAGGCTTCCATAAGGTTTCCGGAAAATTCCTGGTAATCATCTTCTGTCAGGATATATTTTTCACTGAACAGCACCTGCTCCAATTCCCCCACTTCTACCAAATGGTCTATGTCTTCCGGGGAAAGTGGCGGTCCCAGTCTGTCATAAGTCTTTTCTTTCAGGTAGGAAAACTGATAAAGTTCCGTCTGCTGCGGTAAAATCTTCTCCTTACTGCCATCAAAGAGCAAAAAAATAGCTTCCGCTTTTAAGAAAACGGAAACCTCAGCTTGCTCACCATATTTTAGTGCCTGCTCCTTAGAAGGAAACTCCAGCCAGTCCGGAATACGGATTTCCAGCATCCAGGCTTCATACTGCAGTCCAAAAGATAATTGATATTTTGCGATAATTCCTCCTCCTTCCACTACAAATAGTCATAATAAATCTCATTGGTATCTTCATGAAAGGACAATTCATACTGTCCGGGGATACCAGGATCTTCCATCCACCAACGGAAAAAAGCATCTACATCTGACCATAAGCGGGAATTGCACTGCCTTCCTGCAGCTTTCCTTAACTCCAGCATTTTAGCAAAAGCCCGCCGGTAAGCCCTCTCATAGGTCGGGAAGATGCGGAACTCCCGGTATCTTTGTTTTCCTGCCATAGGACAGCCTACACAGCCAACCCGGTGAAATCCCATTTCGTAAAGAGGGTTCATGGGTATTTTCTCTGCCTGGATATACTCCCAGACCTGCTGGTCACTCCAGTCAACAATGGGATTGCATACGTGTTTGCCCCTTGACAGGCATGATTCAAAGAGTCGCCTGGTATCATCATTATCATTATTTAAAATAATGGCACGTTTTTTTCCATTTGGGACAAAGTTTTCATAAATCCCCCTGTTTTTCCTCCGCTTTCGGCTTTCTGCCCACCGGACACCTGTGGTGATAAAACGCCCAGCCCCACCATTTTCTTTTAGAACCTCACAACAATACCGGATAGTCCTGGTAGGAGGGATCATTTTCATGGGGATCAGGCTCCACATAGTTATCCGCTGCCCTTTATAGTAAGGTTTATTGATACTACAAGTTATACCGGCCTGTTCTGCCTTCTGAAACTGTTCCCTCACATAATAAATAGTCTGTGGGGCATCTGCAGTAGTCAGGTTGTGCATCAGTTCAAATGGCACGCCGGAACGCCGTACCAGTTCCCTGCATACGGCGCTGTCTTTTCCTCCACTGTCCGTCACTACCAAAGGAAGCCCATAATGTTGCAGGGACATCTGGCTGGCAGTGCGGATACGTTCTATTGCTGTTTTTTCTAAATCCAATTTTTTTCAGGAGGGAAGATATCTTTTACATGGCCAAAACTCCGCCTCCTTTCCTAATTTTATCTGCCGCCCCTTTTTGGCGGCTCATATCCATTTGCTGCATACGCTTCTACGGTCATACCGTATGACTCTGCTTCCTGTCGTATCTCTTCCATAACCTGTTCTTTGTATGATTTATCCGGACAGGCAGTTGCAAAATCCCGGATATCCGGCATACAAGGCAGCTCCTTCCCTGTATTTAATGCAATCCTGCTTTCCCGGATATAGGCAAGCATGGCTTCCTGATATGCTTTTCGTGATGCGTCCCCCTGCGTCAGTAAAGGGACTTTCTTTTCTATTTCCTGTTCTTCCAGAACCGCTGTTTCCAGTTTTTCCAGGTTGCAGAAATACTGAAGGGTAGGAAGCATCTCCTCCAGTACCCATCTCATTTGCTGTTGTTCATGTTCCCATTCTTCTGTTGTCCTGGCGGTCTGTTTCATAAGCTGCTGCCCTTCTTCTGTATGGAGATAATAATCTGCAAATGCTTTTACATGATCCAGCAGATTTCCTTCCCCGTCACCAAAATCCTGGCGCCCGGTATAAGACATGACTTCCCCCTCTGAGAGAAAACAGATTTCAAAATGTGTTTTGTAATAACCTGCCATATCTTTCTCTTCCACTGCCTGCCGATCCAGCTTTCCGAACAATTCTACCGCTTGATTTAATGGCATGGCTTCTTCCAATGGAATGTCCGGGTGTTCACTGATCCGCACATACACAAAGGGTTTCAAGTCCACCGGCGGAATAAGTTTTACCTGTTCCAGTGTTGTCTTTAGCTTGTCTGCCTGTTCTTTCAACTCTGATTTCTGCTCAAATATCTTGCTTCCCAGCCACCTGCTGTATTCCTCTTTTCCGTCTTGACATAAGGCTTTCCATATAATAGCTTCCTTATGTTCTGCTTCTTTCGGATAAAAGGTATGGTAAAAATCAGGGTCAAGATTTTTTTCCAGTTTTATCATTTCATCTGCAAAAACAGTAGCCTCCAAGGTTTTCTCTGTTAAAAGCCCTTTGGTATCAATGACTTTTGTTTCCGGAAGATAAGCACTCAGTTCCCTGGCAGCTATAAAAACCTCTGGGTATTGGTTTTGATCATAGATATCTCTCAAAAGATCCACATCCAACTCCCCGTTATAAACCAGGGAAAATTCCAATGGAATACCATCTTCTTCCTCCACATGAAGCCCAATTCCTTTTCCTGCATTCAACCTTTCAGAAGGAATACTCTGATAGATCTTTACTGCCTCTTCTGCACTGTGGATATCCTCCCTGTATTCTCCATAGCGGTTAAATTCCATACATTCTGCCACATAATACGTTGTCAAACGTCCGGTGGCATTCTCGCCCATCTCACCTTTTTCCACGTAGCAATACCTCCTTTTTATGCACAAAAAAAAGCACTACCGTTTTTAGCGATAATGCTCTTTGTGTTACTTCTTATTTTCTTTTTAAATGATACAGCCATGCTCAATCAGCTTCTGCTGTCTGGTCGTTAAAATAGAATATTCAAGGCTTTCCCTGTCTTGATGCAAGTAAAAACAAACAGGTTCCCTTAATTTGCTCTTTTTCGGAACAAGCTCAAAGGCAAATTGCCCACTGTCAAACCGGGCACCATCAAAGTATCCCTGAATGAACCGTTCTTCCGTATTCCCACTATGTAGCAATTCATCAATCATTACTACACCGATATAGTGTTTTTCCCTTAGCGAAGCCTCAATCTCTGCAAGGTAATCAAAAGGAGGCTCGCTAGTCTTCATAACCACAAGAATATTTTCTTTTTCTTCACTTATCACAATCATATCAAAGTTATTCATCTAACTTACTCCTTTCTCCTAATTTCTAAATCACTTCATAATATTCATCAATAATCGCCAATGCTCTTTTAATCAAATCATGAGCACCTTTTATATCCAGCATCTTTGTAGTATCAATTGGTGCTGTAGGGTCATCCCAATGTTCTATTGGATGGCGATTGCTGTTATAAAACGTATAAATATTTCCAATATACTTTACCTGCTCAGGCTTTGCATTTCCATATCTCTCTGGTTTCAGCTTATATTTTACACCTATTTTATCAAACATATCAAAATGATTTTCTTTGATGTACTGCGCATTTGGTATAATACCACATTCTATTAATGCTATTTTTAATTGTGCTTCTACAACACGAATTGCCGGCTGAGCCAAATATGTTCCATCAAACATATCATCTGTGACCTTTAAATTATACACAGCCTGATGAAGAGATCTTTCCATTTTCTTAGACGGTAGCTTATCATAAGCATTTGGCATATAAAACTGAAATTCAGAGCGAACCTCGTCTTTATCTATGTTAAGATTATATGTGTAATATAAATCACAAAGTAATTTTTGACTATCTTTTCAAAAGTTCTTATATGCCGGTATAGCCTATTGTTACAGGCTTTTCCGGCATTTTTCGTTATGGAAGATATTCTCAAATCTTCTTATATCCCCGTATGTTTTGATGTTCAAAAGTAGTATGTGGAGTAGTAAATTCTCCGTTTACTACTTATGCAATCAGCCGCTTCATTTCTGTTATCGACGTTTCGGAAGTCGTATGCGCGTAATAGTTCAGTGTCATGTTGATGTTAGAATGTCCCATGATGTACTGTAATGCCTTTGGGTTCATTCCTGCATTTGCTAACGTGGTGCAGAATGTGTGGCGTAAGGTGTGCGGTGTCATTACCTTTGGCAATGCTACCTTTTGCGTTTTGTTGTATTTCCTTACAAGCCCCCGGAACATACTTTCATAGTTGACCGCCACTTTTGGCAAGCCGTTCCGGTTAAGGAACAGAAACTTTGTGTAGCCCTCCAAAATAACAGGCTGTGCATATTTCCGTTTGTTCAGCACCCGCTGAAATGCTTCCAACACTTTTTCACTCATAGGAATAACCCGGTTGCCGCTTTTCGTCTTAGGTGTTTCCACATAGTAGCCCACGTCTGCAATCTTCAAAAGTTGGTGGTCTACATGGATAAGCTGTTTGTCTAAGTCAATGTCAGCTTCCGTCAATCCGCAGAGTTCCGAAATGCGAAGCCCTGTCCCTAACAGTATGATAATCTCGTCGTAGTATTTCTGATAGACTTTATCATGCTGCACAAAGGACAAGAAAGCCGCTTCCTGCGTAGGGGATAGAGGTTCCTTTGGTTCTGTATCATCTTCAAGGACTGTGTTCAACTGGAAGTCAAACGGATTTTTACGAATACAATCGTCCTGTATGGCTGTGTAAAAGGCAGCCTTTAAGGAACGCTTGTGGTTGTTGATAGTTTTGAAGCCGTAACCTTTTTCTTTCATGCGTAACGCCCATTCCTTTGCGTCGGAGAGCTTCACATTTTCAATCCGGCAGGCTCCAAGTTTATCCTCCTGCAAAATCCGCATGAGCTGTTTTCGCCCCTGCTTTGTACCATGCCGCACATTTGCCCGGTGGCGTATCTGCTTTGCGTAGAGTTGGCAGACAGTCATTTTCTTTCCGATATGGTCGATACCGTCGTCAAGGTCTTTTTGGATTTCTTTCTCTTTTTCCCTCAACGCTATATCGTCGCGCTTTCCTGCCGGGGTTTTGTCCGTAGGCACTAACTTCCAAGAATAAACAAACTGCGGTTTCCCAAAGGTATCTATATATTTGTAGGCATATCTCCCGTCTTTTCTCTGGCTCTCTCCGGTGCGGAGAATACGATTTTTATTATCCCGTCTTTTTTCCGACATCGTTATGCTCCTTTCCATAATGGAAAGAGCCTTGATATGCTTGACTACATTGTACCACATTCAAGGCTCGATTTCACTATCAGATTGCGTCCACCGTATCAATCATTTTTTCAAACTGCTTCCGCTTAATCTGAATACGGTTTCCGTTCATCATTACCCAGTCCGGGACGGGATTTTCTTCTGCCAGTTTCCGCAGCTTGCTTTCTCCGATACGGAAATATTTTGCCGCTTCTTCTATGGTAAGAGTGTACTTTTCCCAAATCGGCACGTCGTTATTGTTCAATTTGTCGTCCCCCTTTCTTAATGGGTCAAAAGTTAATGTGTAACATAGGCTTTAATCGGACGGCTATTAGCGTAACCTCATGGGACTTGCACCCCTCCGGCGGTCTGCCGAAGCCCTACCCATTGCCTGCGACGCTTCTAACGCTCGGACTATGGCTGTAAGGAAGTATCATTATATATTCTGTGCGTTATCGCCCGCAGGGTGCTATCCCTGCTTTACGGTGTGGTATTTCTCGCTCGCTTTTCGGTTAAGAAAAAGGTCATGGCGTACCCACCGCATGGCTCGGCACAAAAGGAACGTATCCGATTTGCCTTATACTGCGTCGCCGTTCTATTGCGCCGCTTTCTTTGTCAAAGAGCAGAGAGCTGTTCTGCGATATGGAACGGAAAAGGGAGAAGCGTTCCAATACCGCGTTGGTTTATTCAGCCCTAAATGTGAGGATTGCCTCATCAGTTTTGCTTGCAGCCTTTCGCGTATTTCTTCGTCTACTCCAAAATAAACATTTCCTCGCTCATCATAGAGCTTCCGCATGGAAAGACTTGCTATATAGCCGCTGAAATGCTGCAATACAATCTTCATTGCGTCCGGGTCGCCTTTGCTCGCCGCCAAAATAACGGGATAGGGAACAAGGGCATTTTCCGGGTACTCGGTCGGTTTACCATTCAATCCATTCATCAGCGTTTTCCTCCAAATATTTTTTTAACTGCTCAAAGGAGCTTGTCCGGCGATACTGTACCGTACTTCTTGAGATATTGAGTTGCTTTCCGATTTCTATATCAGTCAATCCCTCAAAGTAATACAGCAGTATAATTTTGCGCCGTTCTTCGGGCAAAGCCCGGATAGCTTCAAGTAGCAGTTTTGGGGTTATTTCTTTTCCTGCCATTTGATAAGACGGCTCTGCTTCTTCGTCTTGAAAATACTTATCGACGGTATAAAGTTGCCGTTCCTCATGCAAGGCAAGGTTGGAAAAAGTAACCTCCCGAACTCTGCGCCGACGAATTTCTTCATGGGCGTTGCACGCTTCGTTGTGCAGCACTGATTTACAGAACTTTTGAAACGCACATTGCTTTTCAAATTCCCTGCGATTAGGTGTCATGGTGTTCACCTCCTTTCTGCCGAAAGGCGGTAGTACCTCCCCTTTTCGCGGGATAATACAGGCGACTTTTTGCTTTGCCAAAAAGAGGACAAAGTTTTTGAAAAAATCTTCTGTAAACGCAAAATACGCCCGCCCGAAAAAACTCGGACAGGCGCAGAGGAATTAAAAGAAGTATTCAGATGATTTGACAATTCATATATATAGCCGCAATAACCCCTTGTAGGAGGCGGGCTTTTTTTGATAAGGTATTCCTTATCTGTATGTATTCATTCTTTCCTTTTTTCACAATGACAACCTCCCAATATACCGCCCCTGCTGATTGCATGGGATAGAGAGTGTCAAAGTGCTTTAAGCAAAAAGAAACGGCGGCTTTTCCATAAGCCACCGTTTCAAAGGCGCGTGAAAATATGTCTGCTTTACGACGGCTTTTTTTCTTTTGCCGTCGCGCGGCAGATTTAGTCTATTTTATATCCATTTGTTATAATATTTGCAATATCTAAATTTATTCTCTGTGGTTATTCAGTCACTTTTTTCGCCTTACCAAAAACAAAACACAAGCAAGAGAAAATACAATACTACATATAATGTACGTCCAATTAAAAAATGAAATATTGATTAAATATTGTGCAGATTGACTTTTAATGAAGTTAACATATGGCATATTGTTACCAATAGTTTCCATAACTTCAACAATGTTTGTCGGACTTAAATTATATAAAAACGAGCCAAACAAATATAATGTGATTTTTTCAACGATAGATGGTAGAAGAATAGCCAATACATAAAACCAAATTTTGTATTGATTACAGGATTTCCATAAATATATTGTTCCTAAAAGATACGGTATAATAGCAAGTAAACCGCCTAAAAGGGGTGTATATAAATGAAAGCCTAAAACAATAAATACAATACGAATTAAAAGGTACACTCCTAAAATAATTATCCAGTTCAGTAACAATACCAAAATAGAATTTTGCTTTTGTCCGTTTGTTACGTTACTCTGTTGTTGCATTTCTACACCTCCCGAAAGAAAGGACGTTCCACTTTTGGAAACGTCAAGGTTACGGTTGTTCCACCATAAGAATTAGTCTGTATTTCCACTTTTATAGTTAGGTCATTAGCCATTTTTTGAACAAGGTATAACCCCATGCCTGTAGAACGGCTTAAATAACTTCCTGTATCGCCGGTAAAACCTTTATCAAAAACAAATGGCAAATCCGATATGGGTATGCTCATTCCATTATCGTTAATAGATAAGATGATTTCTTCACTTTGTGAAGCTTCATTGATTGAGAATTGAAGAAAGGGAGAAGATTTTTTTTCAGCATATTTTACACTATTACTAATAATCTGTCCTAAAATAAACATTAGCCCTTTTTTTGTCGGATATAATTTGATATTCATTCCCCAAAAACTCAATAGAAAATCCGGCTTCTTCAAGCAGAGTTACATTATCCTCAACTGCTTCTCGACAAGTCCTAAGAATAGATAGTGGTTCAAAATAATAATCTTTATGGACAGCACCAAGCCGAGAAAAATAAAGGATTTGTTCAACATCTTGCCGCGCATGGTCACGCACGTAAAGCATACGAGTATGCACTAAAGGGGACATTTCGTTTTTTCGATTATCCAATAACAATGTCATAAGCGATAGTGCTTTTTAATTTCATGCGCCCAATTTTCAATATATTGTTCATAGTCCGAAATCTTTATTTTCTGTTCGTTCACATATTCCTGCTGTGTTCTCAAATGCTGTCCCAATTCACGAACATAGGGACGTAATAACGCGGGTACAATTTCACATAGTAAGTATTCATTAGTATCATCTGGTTCCAATAAAAAACTATGAAAAACAACATCAGCTTTGTTACTTTTTTTTGATTGATATAGTAATCGGTATAGTAAGTGCAGCCAATGAAACAAAAATTATCAAGGCAACATAGCTTGTGAAATATTCCGGGTAAGCCAACCAAGCAAGGAATATAAAGAACAAATCCAAACACATAAATGTTATAAACCAAATTCGATTAGAAGAAATAGCAATTAAAAGATTTTTCCATTTATTCATATGTCCACCTGCTCTTTCAAACGGTATCCTTGCCCTCGCACCGTTTCTATACGTTCTTCAAGCCCAAACTCCCGAAGCGTTTTTCGCAGCCGAGTAAAATTTACTTGTAATGCATTTTCGTCTATAAATTCTTCTGTTCCCCATAGTCTAATGCATAATTCTTTTTTAGAAACAATCTTAGGGCTATTTTTCAAGAGAGCAAGTAATATTTTTCCTTCGTTCGGTGGCATAAGGTAAGAGCTATTCCCTACATAAATTGTAAAGGTATTCGGGTCAAGTAAAAAACCACCTCCATCAAGTAACCCTTGCTGTACCTGTTCTTCTTTACGTCGAAGAAGATTTTTAATTCGGGCAAGTAAACGTGACATATTACAAGGTTTTGTTAAATAGTCATCAGCCCCAAGTCTAATGCGTGCAGTTCGTCCTGCAATTTATCTCTTGCAGTCAATACGAGTACCGTACCAATCTGTTTAGCTTTCAACTCTTTACATATTTCAAAACCCGAACGAAAGGGAAGATTGATGTCAAGCAAAATTAAGTCGGGAAAATATGCTGCTATTTCTGATACTGCGTTTTCAAAATCCGATAATCCAATCGTATCATATCCCGATTTTTCTAATAAGTTCAACAGTTCTTCTCGCATATAAACATCATCTTCAACCACAACTATCTTTGCCAATATGTCCGCCTCCTTTCCCATAATATTTATAAGCCTGTTAAGAATTGGGCTTGTAATTGAGCTTTCCTATTTCACGATTAGCTGTTCGAGCAACAGCCACACCGTAAATTACCATAACAAGAACAACAATAACAGCCATAGCAATTAAAAGAGGATAGGACTGTTCAAGGTGTTCCGCTCCTGAATATAAATATAGCTGCATGGCATATATCCCTACTGCTCCGCTGATACACGCTAATATAAGAGGAAGCAGGAAATACCATAATACTTGTTGGTTGATAGAACGCTTAATTTGTTCACGTCGTGCTCCTAAAATAGAGAGTGTTAGATACCTTGATTTTGTAGTTTGCATTTGCGTCAAGAATTGCAGGGCAAGTAATGCACACGCAATAATCAAAAACATAAATCCCATGTATAGTGTTGTATAACTTCCGGAAATAACATAAAATAATTGTCGCCCAAAATTATTAAGATAGCTTTCGTAATATAGACCAGATGGTTTTAACAAATCACGAGCTTCCATAATCGGTAACATTAAACCTTTTGTTTCAACAAGTTCATTAGGAATACAAAAGTTCCAATAAACCATACAAGTGTCTGAATTTACAAATTCTGAATATATCTCATCTGAAACAATCAATGCAGTTATAATCTTGATATTTTCATCTGCGGTCAACCCTTTCATCGGTACGGAGGGAACAAGATAAAATGGTCTTTCGTTGATAGAAAGCGACGCTTCATTATTCGCCTGTGCGTCTGCTGCAATTTGATTTAACAGTGTAACCGTTTCATCTTGAGCATTACCTAAAAAATCTGGGTTGAGATAATAGACAACTTCATTGTTCCCAAGGCTAATCTGTTCTTCTCCCGCGGCATCCAATAACCGATTATAGGAAGATACAGGAAGCAAATAAGGAGAAGAACTACCAGTATCAATAAGACCTAAAAGGTTTAAGGCAGCAGGTTGGTCGGAGCCAAAACTATACATACCATCTTCTTGTGTGGCAGGGTCTACTACATCTTGAGGTAAATGCTGCACGATTTGTTTCCTAAATTTCGACCAATCAACAGGAGAACTTATCCCATCCGAAGCAGTGGATTTTATATTTCCTATTTCCATACGGTTCAGATTTGATACATAAGGACGAATTTGTTCGTTGGAAAGATACTTCTCAACAATTTGGTCGTTGCCCATTACAGTAAAGTCATAAACAGAAGTACCTCGTGTCAATTCACTTCCATATGACATTATGCGCACTGAGCCGTCGGTAATTAACATAATAGTAAGCATCATCAGAATGGACGCTACGCTGATTGAAATATATTTATTAACGACATTTTCATGCAACTGCCGTAAAGTAAATACATAAAGTCCTCTTGTGGCTTTGTGTTTTATAGAAGCTGCCCATATACTCAAAATTCTTGCAAGTCCTCGAATAAATAGAATTGTTCCGATAATTCCAAGTAAAACGGCAATAAGCAGCATTGCCCCACTCGCAGCCATAAAATGCTCTACAACAATCCAGTACGCGACAAGCAAAATTACGGTGCCTATAGCAAACGATACGAAACTTACATATGGATTCCCTGTGCGTTGCTTTTTCGCCATCTCTCCATAAACAAGTTGATGTAGCTCTTTACGGAACAGCTTTCCGCATAGAACAAACAATGCTACAAACTGAATAATCAAGAAGCCTAACGATGTGAAAATAGCGGCACTTACAGAAAAACTTAATTGGTGTGTAATGATACCATGCCCTACTAAACGCGCGGTTGTAAGACTTATAGCTTCGGATAAAAAGCCACCGCATACAAGCCCTCCTAAAAGAGCTAAAAACGACGTGATTAGCCCCTCTGTCATTATTTGAATAAATAATTTAATCTTTGTCATTCCAAACATCAAATAAAGCCCCAGTTCTCGACTACGACATTCAAGTTGATATTTGTTTGCAAATACTACGAGAAAGAACACAAATAATAAAGCACAAAGATAAACCGTCGGTAAAAGATTAGTAAGCAACCGTTCTACTGCGTCGCTCTCAATTTCACTTAAAAAACGTATTACGTCCTGTTGTCCAAGAGAAAGCACTATATAAAACATTGCTACGGCTGTTATCATTGTCAGAAAATAAATTAGGTTTTCGCTACGGCTCCGTTTGGCGTTTCGCCATGTGAGATTAAAGAACATTTGCACTTCCTCCCCCCATTTGAGCCATCACTTGTAAAATACGTGCATAAAAATCTTCCTGTGTTTCATTTGGAATTTTACGACGTAACTCATGGAAAATAACACCGTCTTGAATGAACAAAATACGAGAACAGAAACTCGCGGCGTTAGGGTCATGCGTGACCATTAGGATTGTGCGTCCACGCCTAAGATTGATTTCCTGTAACTTCTCCATGAGTAAACGTGCTGATTTTGTATCTAATGCACCTGTAGGTTCATCAGCCAAAATAATATCGGGGTCAGAAATCAAACTACGTGCAGCAGCTACGCGTTGTTTTTGACCGCCCGACATTTGTGACGGAAATTTAGAAAGAACGTCTGTAATTCCAAGAAAATCTGCTATATCTTTTAGCTTTTTTTCCGCTGTAACAATGTCAATATTATGAATTGATAAAGGCAATATAATATTTTCTTTACCAGTTAGATTATCAAGTAAAGCAAAATCTTGAAATAGATAACCAATCTTGTTGCCACGATATTCAGCCAACTTCGTGCCATCAAAAGAGCTTATATTGGCACCTGAAAGTAAAATTTGACCTGAAGTTGGTTTAATTACCGTCGCAATACAATTTAATAATGTAGTTTTACCGGAACCACTTGCACCCATAATACCCAAATATTCACCATTGAGAACATTAAATGAAATCCCATTTAGAGCCTTTGTGGGGACACCATCTTTTGTGTAAACTTTATGCAAGTCGCACACTTCCAAGAGTTTTTCTGTATAATTCATTTTTACACCTCGCCTTGTGGATTGTTGATTGTTTACCAGTTATAATTTTACTGCGTAATAACTCAATGTAACACTTACATTTGATGTAAGGTTTTACGTAAGGAATTATCTATTTTTTATTCCCTTTCCTACGTCCATCAGTAGGCTTCTCTGCCGCTTTGGGTATCAACCACATATAACCGATTTTTGAAACTCCCGGTATTCTGTTCTGTTTACAAAGTATCTGTACTCGCCGTTCAGAAATGCCCCATTTTTCCGCTGCTTCTGGACAAGACATATATTCCATAGTTCAACCGCCCTTTCCTCAAACTTTATCAATATAATTATAATCGGATAACCGAATAATAGCAAGTGTATGATATGCTCTATTTCTATCCATACTATGATGTGTGTAATCATATCTCGAAAGAGAGATGAAATATACAATGTAGTTGGGTGAAATGATTATGAAGCAGAACAAAGAAAAGTTTGATTTTAAGGCTTTCGGACAGGCTATAAAAGCGGCAAGAAAAGCAAAGGGGATTTCCCGCAATCAGTTAGCGGATAAGCTGAACATTGCGCCGCGATATATCGCGTCCATTGAGAACAGCGGACAGCACCCAAGTTTGCAGATTTTGTATGAGCTTGTAACCTTGCTTGACGTATCGGTAGACCAGTTCTTTTTCCCGGAACGGGAACAGGAAAAGTCCACCCGCCGCCGTCAGCTTGATACCATGCTCGACGGCATGAGCGAAAAGGATTTGAAAATCCTGTCTGCTACCGCAAAAGGGATTGAGGAAGCCAACAACGAAACAACGGGGGAATAAAGTTCCCTCGTTTCTTCATAGAGAAAGCAGTTTGAAACGTCGCAGTTTGCGACGTTTTTCTTTTGTCCTGCTTTGGCAAAATCAAATTTTCCATGTAGTAGGGATAAAGGGAGAAAGTTTCTTAGCAAGCATAGGAAAAGAGTACCCTTTTCCGTATTTTCGCCCTCCCGCCCTGCGGTGCGTCGGTTAAAAATTGCTTGTTGGGAAGTGTCCCAAACCCTCGGAATGGAAAGGAGCGATTGCATGAACGGACGCAAAAGAAAAGTACAAATCAAATTCTATGTAACAGAGGAAGAACGGGCATTGATTGAACAGAAAATGAAGCTCGTCCCTACCCAAAATATGGCGGCGTATCTTCGCAAGATTGCCATTGACGGGTATATCATTCAGACAGACCATAGCGACATAAAAGCCATGACAGCGGAGATACAGAAAATCGGGGTCAACGTCAATCAGATTGCAAAGCGTGTCAATGCGACAGGCAGCGTCTACCAAGAGGACATAGAGGAAATAAAGGGGGTGCTTGCGGAGATATGGCGGTTACAAAGATTAAGCCTATTAAAAGCACGTTGAGCAAAGCCCTTGATTATATCCAAAACCCGGATAAGACAGACGGGAAAACGCTTGTGTCCTCCTTTGGGTGCAGCTATGAAACGGCAGATATTGAGTTTGAATATACTTTGTCGCAGGCTCGGCAGAAAGGGAACAACTTAGCCTTTCATCTGATACAATCGTTTGAACCGGGAGAGGTGGACTGTGAGAAAGCCCACACAATCGGAAAACAGCTTGCCGACGCGGTAACAAAGGGACAGCATGAATACGTCTTGACTACCCACATAGACAAAGGGCATATCCATAACCATATCATTTTTTGTGCGGTCAACTTTGTTGACTACCATAAGTACAATTCCAATAAGCGCAGTTACTACGGCATACGGAACATAAGTGATAAGCTGTGCAGGGAAAACGGGCTGTCCGTTGTCATTCCGGGTAAAGGCAGTAAGGGAAAAAGCTATGCAGAATATCAAGCGGAAAAGACGGGAACAAGTTGGAAAGGCAAGCTAAAAATTGCCGTTGATACACTTATCCCCCAAGTAGCAAGTTTTGAAGAATTATTGCAGCGGTTACAGGCGGCGGGCTATGAGATAAAACCGGGAAAATATATCTCCTGCCGCGCTCCCGGACAGGAACGCTTTACCCGCTTAAAAACCCTCGGTGCAGATTATACAGAGGAAGCAATCAAAGAACGGATTGCAGGCAAGCGCACAAAGGCAGCGAAAGCTCCCAAAGAGCAGCGCGGCGTATCGCTGCTTATCGACATTGAAAGTAGTATCAAGCACAAGAGAGCCGGGGCTATGAACAGTGGCGAAAATCCATAATCTGAAACTGGCTGCAAAAACTATGAATTTCTTGACAGAACACAAGATTGAGCAGTACGCGGATTTAGTCAGCCGGATTGAAGAAATAAATGCGGAAAATGAAAAGACAGCAGACGCATTAAAGAGCGTGGAGAAACGTCTTGCAGACATGGCGGTGCTGATGAAGCACGTTACCACCTACCAAAAAACAAAAACCGTCTATGAAGCATACCGCAGGGCAAAGGATAAGGACACATACCGGGCAAAGCAGGAAAGCAGTCTGATACTCCATGAAGCGGCGGCAAAGGCATTGAAAGCGGCGGGCGTTACCAAGCTCCCCAATCTTGCCGCCATGCAGGAAGAATACGGGAAGCTCCAAGCGCAGAAAGAAGCCCTTTACACTGATTATGGCAAGCTGAAAAAACAGGTCAAGGAATACGACGTTATCAAACAGAACATAGACAGTATTTTAAGACTGGAAAAAGAACCGGAACGGGGCAGGGAAACCGAACGCTTACAGTAGAAATATCTATAAAAGCGTGGTAGGATAAAGGTATTCCAATATAGACAGGAGCGTGAAAACATGGCAGACCAAACGATACCCGATTATGAAACCATAAGCGCCGCCGTTACCGGAGAAACATGGGCGGTGGAAAAGGTGCTTATGTGCTACAAGGACGAAATCGACAGGCAGGCAACTGTAAAGAAACGTCAGCCGGACGGAACATTCAAACTGGAAATTGATGAAGATATGCGCCAGTATATCACAATGAAGCTGATAGAAGCCCTCCCCCAGTTTCCCCTTGAAGAAATGGAAAGAGAGGAAAAAAGAAATCGGGACAAAAAATCATAAAAAGGTAGACGGGAAGCTGCTGCGGACAGATAAGCAGTTCCGGCATTTGAAGCAACGGCAGAAAGAAACTATCAGTACATGCTTTATGAGGAATACCGCCGTCTTTGGATAGAAAAGGGACAGGAGCCGCATAAGTACAACAACCGGGAAATCGTTGCCGCTGTTATGGAACGGATAGAAGCTGCGGGGATATGCTGCCGGAACAGGAAGTAACAAAATATTTTTACCGCAGGAAAACCCATTACCGGAACCGGATAGAAAAAGAATTACAGCCGAAGCCGGAAATGCAGGATAAAGACAGTCAGACACAAAAAGAACAGGGCGCAGGAAGCCAGTAATGACCTCCCGCACCCTGTTCTTTTATAGGTACTGATTTTAAAATGTTACGCAGTAGAACCCCCATTTTAAGGGAAAAGGTATTCTGTATCGCCTATGCCAGTTTCACGTCATTTATGCCCTGTAAATCAAGCTTTTTTTGCCCTTATCGCGTAACCGCCGCACGCCGTTTCCTCATGCGCTCGGCTGCCTGTCTGCGGGTAATCCGCTTCCGGCAGTCCGGGCAGTATTTGACGCTGTTCGATTTTGATACAAAGAACGTGCCGCACTCGGTACAACGCTTTTTGTCCTCTGTCTTGAAAAGCTCTGCATACAGTAGCTTATCAAGAGGAAGTACGGCAATTTGAAACCACTTGCATAAAAGCGAACAGGAAATGAGCTGCGGGCAGACACATTCCTCCCCGTCGTCCAGTAAGATACAGTGTCCGCGCTCGCAGTTGCAGCACTCCTTTTTTACAAGGCTGTTGACTTTTCGGCTCTGTGGCGGCGTAAGCGCTTACCCCCGGTCATACTTCATCAGCGGCGAAAATGGCAAGCTCCGCATACTCGTTTTCTGTTAGCGGGGAAATTTTCTGTAAGGTGCGTTCTGCAAAGGGGCGCATATCCTCGTCCATGAACGGCAGCGCAGCGTCATATTTTCCATAAGCTGTGCTTTGCTTCCCTCATGGTAAATACTCAACAGGTTCATTTCTTCAACGGTCAGTCTAATCATGCTCATACCTCCAATTCGTGATGTTTTGATTTTGCTGTCTTTTTCGGGACTTTTGGGGATTTTTCTGTTTGTAACTGCGCCCGGACAGAGGGAAGGGACTGTTTCATCTCTTTCTTCCTCTCGCTTTTATCTATCAGCGCATAAACGCCATGCCTGCCCTCCAACGTAGATAAGGAAAGGCTTTTGTAAGGGAGCATGGAAAGCAGCCGTTCCATATCCTTATCCGTTGCCAGTGGAACAAAGTAGGGAGAAAGTTCTACCGCACAATGGGTCTTTTCGGGGCTGTCCGGTTCTCCAAGCCCTTTTACATTTTCCACAATCCGGCGGGCTTCTATTTCAATCTGTCTATCATGCAGGGCGGCGATATGTAACTGAAAATCCCTCTGCGTATGAGGTGTTCGTTTTTTCTGCTGTTTCCTCAAAAGGCTTTTTAAGGCTTCCGGGTCGTTTGGCTGTGCTTCAAAACGTATAAACTTTCCAAGTTGCGGGTCAGTGTCCCCGTCAAAATATTGTCCGGCAGGCTTTGTCAGCTCCCCATGCTCATAAATCAGCGTGTAGTTGTCGGCAGGGATTGATTTTTCGATTACTTCCCGGAAATGCTGCAAATAATCCAGTTCATAAAGATTGCCCTTGATTTTTTCCTGCTCTGTGCCTGTCAGTTCCACCGCATAGGCAAGGATAGTATCGCGGGTCTGTTCCCCGTAAAACCGCCATGTATTATGCTGCCTTGTGTCCTTTAGAAAAACGTCCCGTTCCCGGAAGCAGCACGTCCCGGACGGGCGGGAAAACCACAAAAGCCGTTTGTCCTCCGGGATAAGGCTTACCGCCGCTTTCCGCAAAATCTGTTTGTCTATGTCAAAATCGCTCTGATAAAAAGCGGTGTTCTGTTTCATTATGGCTTCAAGGGAAGCAATAACGTCCACATTTTCAAATTTTTGTAACTTCATAGGTCAGCTCCTTTCCAAATCCTGTGTTTTCTGTCTTGCCTGTTTCTTCGGTGCCTGTTCTTTCGCTGCTTTAAGCTGCGCCCGGATAGAGGACTTTTTCTCCGGCTCTGCCTGTTTCTTTTCTGCTTTGAGGGCTTCGGCGTATTCTGCAAGGGAAATCTGTCCTCCGGCTTTTGCTTTTTCTTCCAGTTCCGTAGCGGTCGGGGTGTTGTTTATCTGCCCGTCAATCATGTTGTAATTCTGCTCGGTGGTCTGTTCGGCAGCTTTCAGATAATTTTCCGGCTGCAAAAACTCCGGCACGTCCTTATAACCGAAGCTGTCTACATAGTGGGCGGTGTCCTGTCCGTTCTGATGAAGTACCACCACGTCGGAAACGGAAAGGCTGTGTCCCTTAAAATCTTTCGGGTGGTCGATATTAAAGCGGGTGTAAATATCTTCAAGGGAAGTCCCCGGCGTAAGAGGTGCGGAATAGACAAGTGTATAGTTTTTCGCGTCTACCCGGTGTCCGGCGGCAATCAGACGGTCGTAAGGCTCAAAACGCAAGTCCCTTGTTTCGTCCCCGCCTTTTATCTGATAAATGGAAAAGGTGTCTTTATCCTGTGGGGCTTCCTGCTCCGGCTGCCCTTGTGCGAATTGTTCCTGTGCAGCTACCTTTTGCGCCCGGATATGCGCCCGCTGTAACTCGGTAGGCTTTTCCCCGGTAAGAGGTGCAATCGCCTTGACATAATCAGCCGCATAATAGGCGTTACTGGTAAGCTGCCGCTGCCATGCCCCGGCTTTTGGCGACCAACGGAAGCGTTGCTTTTTAAGGCTTCCGCGTAGCTTCGTCCGGCTTATCCTCAAAGAAGATTTGCAGACGGTTCGCTTCGGTGTTTGCTTCCACCTTGCCGCCGTCGAATTCCCAACCCACAAAACCGATTTCTTTTTGCTGTGAAAGGGATTTGATACGGTCTTTCACGCGCCGGATTTCCGCGCTGTTGTTGGATAACGCCCAAGTCGCAAAGGGCTTGTCCCCCAAATGCCAACTGCTCGCCATGTCCGCTTTTAATTTTTCAAGCTGTTCCGGCAACAAATGCGGGCAGCCGTCAAGGGTCTTGTGCTTACGGTAATAGGCGTTTACGGCTTTCATGGTTTCCTGTGATTTTTCAAGGCTTTCCAGTTTCTTTTCTAACTTCTGTACTGCCTGCGGGTCGTCTGCACTGATACCGCCCATGCCGGTACTGCGGATTTTATCAAGAAGTCCTTGTATGTCCTGCCATTCCCGGTAATTGCTGTCGCGGGCTGCGTTCTGCTTTTCTTTCTTCCTTGTGGGGAAGTTAGAGCCGCCCGCAATGAGGATAGAGGGAACACGCGCGTCAATCTCATAGCCTTTGTTCATGTTCGCCGCCAGTTTCCGGGCGTAGGTGTCAAGCAGGCTGTCGATTTTCTCATGGTACATCGGGTCTACCCGCTGTTTCTGCCTTTCTGCAAGCTGTACGGCTTCATCTACATAGTGCCTGTATTCAGCCGTCGCGCTGCCTTGCTTATAATCGGAAAAACTGTTTGCGTCCTTTGCACGTTTGGCGGCAGCTTCGTTGATTGTGTAATAAGGTGCGGCGGGTGCAGCTTGTTCCGGCTGTGGTGCTTCGCTGCTTGCGCCTGTATCAGCTTCCGGCTCGGTCTGTGCTTCTTTTTCCTGTACCGGGGCTGTTTCTTCGGGAAGCTCCGGCGCGGCTGCTTCTGCTTCGGGCTGTATGGTAGCTTCCTGTGGGGTCTGTGCCTGTTCGGTGGTCTGTTCCTTATCCTGTGCCTTTTGGATTTCTGCAAAATGTCCGTCTATGGTATCAATCAGACTTGCGGCGGTGCTGCGGATTGTTTCAAGAGAGCCTTTCAGTTCTGCAAGTTCTTTTCCGCTGCTCCACCCGGCGATATATCCAAAGGAATAGTCCGACGTATCAAGCCCGTAGTGTTGGCAAACGGCATAGGCGACGCTTTCTGCCTGTACCTCGCGGGTGCGGCGGTCGGGACGTTCCGGCGCGTCTTTGTCTATGTCATGGAGTGTCGCATGGGCAATTTCATGGATAGCGGTCTTGATATTCTGCAATTCGTCCATGCCCTCGTTGATGAGAATACACTTTTCCTCATAATTGCAGCGTCCTTTTATACTGCCGCTTAGTGCTTCAAATCCCATAGCAAAGGGGGAAGTTTTTTCAAGGGCAGCGAAAAAATCCTGATACTGTTCCACGTCGCCCGTAAGCTCCTTTATCCCAAGGTCGGGCAACTCCTTACCCTCGGTCTGCGACACGTCAAAAACAGATACCACACGAAAGGCGGGGATTTGGATTTCCTTTTCCTCGGTAACGGCTTTCCCGTTCTTATCGAAAACAGGCTTTTGCGTGTCCGGGTCGATTTTTTCCACCTGTTTCTTAACGGTAAAGGGCGCGGGCGCAATTATCTTGATAGCTTTTTCCCCCGGCTTTACATGGCGGTCAAATTCCTTTTCCCATTGTTTATAGCCTTTTACAAGGTTGCCGCCCTGCATGGCGATAAGGATTGTATTGTTTAGGCTGTAATCATGGAATTTAGACATAGTACGCAGATAGTCGGCGTAACGGTCGCTTTCATAAATCCCCAAAATGCCCTGTTCCAGTCGGTCGGTAATCTCTTTCATTTTGTTGGCGGGCTTTTCGGAAGATAGGATAATCGGGAGAACCGGGGGCTGCTCTGTGGCAGTGGTCGGTATGGCTGCGGCAGCGTCAAGGTCTGCCTGTTCCTTTTCCTGTACTGGCGGCTGCGGTGTTACCCGATATTCCTCCGGCACGTCCCGTCCGTCATACCACTGTGTAAAGGTGTTGCGGTTGTTGTAGATATATCCCTGCTCGGTAAATCTGCCCCCGTCATTGATAGCAGCGTCCCGCCCGTATTCCTCATAGAGAAAATAGTTTTTTGCTTCTTCCGGCAGCTCCAACTCGTCCAGTTCTTCAATCAGATAATGCCCGTAATCTTCCTCGGTTTTTACGGACGGATAAATCCAGTAACAGTCAAGATTTTGTGCAAGGTTTATAATGTCCTGCAAGTCCCTTGTATGGTCGCCGTATGTGATAGCCGCAGCAAATTTTTCCCGGTCGTCGTCAAACTGCATTTTCAAAAGCTCGCCCAAATAGTTCAGTTCGTCAAGGCTTTCAAGCTCGGTCAATTTCCCTGCCAGTCCCGGAATAGAGGACTGATATTCTGTGATGTGCAGCTCCCCGTAGTTTTTGCCGTCTATCCCGATACGGTCAAAGACTTCTTTCAAATGTTCAGCAGTCGTGGGGAATGATACCCATTCGCCCGCAGGTCTGCCCTCGGTGTACTTTCCAAGATTAGAAAGATACCCGCTTAAAATCGTTTCTTCCATGCGCTCACTCCTTTCTTTCTCAATCATGCGGTGCATAAGCTCGTAGTCCTCCATGCTCATGCTCCCGTCAAATAGATAGGGGTCGGGTTCTTCGCCGCCCCGGTAGGCTTTTTCAGAAAAAGGCAGCCCCGCAGCGTGGGCGGCGGCTCTTGCTTCCTCGATAAGCTCCGGCGGCAGCCTGTCGTCGTGGGCTTCGATAAATTCCCCGATATTGCTATATCCGTTTTCGTAGTGGCGGCGCACCCCGCGGTCAGTTCGTCAAGGTTCCTGTCCTCGCCAAGATAGCCGGAATAATAGCCGTTTACCACAACGGCGGCAGGGTCAGCCTGTTTGATTTCTTCCATGCGGCTTCTGTCCTCCGGGTAGAGAATATCGCCCATTTCAAGGTGGAAATATTCCGCGTTCCAAGAACGTCCCGTTTTCCAAAACGCCACCCAAGCGATACCGTCCCTTAATTCTTCTTGATAGTCTTTTACGGTGTCCCGTAAATTTGCCATGTGTAACCTCCTTTCCCAAAGGCAGCGCGGACGCTGCGCTTTCCAGTTTCATCATTCAGTACCCCGCGCCCGCGTTTTTTGCCAAAGAGTTTAGATATTTTTTCAAGATTTCAGAGGGTTTGGGAACTTCCCAACAAGCAAAAATCCCCGCCGTTCTCGGTAGAGAAAGCAGGAATTTTACGGAAAAGGGTACTCTTTTCCTATGCTTGCTATTCAGTTATTTTTTCTTCGGAAGCTCCACCCGGTAGTTGACATATTTCCCGCCCGTATCAGCCAATACGATAGTTCCGTCGTAGGTCTTGCCCGTCTTTGGGGAATAGAGCTTTTTCACATTTACCTTGCCGGATTGTAAGAGCGCGGCGGCAATCTTCGGGGTAAAGGTTACTTTTCGTTCTTCAAAGAAACGGTCATTTTTCCACATGGTAAAGATACATTCCTTATTGCTGCAATAGTAATTCTTCTTGCCCTCATAGACAGGAGAACCGCAGCGGGGGCAGCTTCCCAACGCTTCCCGTTCCGGCTTGAACATCTGCGCTTTATCATCAGAAAGAAACGGGTACGTCTTTACCAGTTCCCGCGCCATATTCTCAATACCCTCCATAAATGCGGCGGGGTCTGCCTTGCCTTTTGCAATCTGTGTCAGATTGTTTTCCCATTCTGCGGTAAGCTGCGGGCTTGTCAAGGTGTCCGGCAGGACGCACACAAGGTTGATACCGTCCTTTGTGGGAAGTAGCTGCTTGCCTTTTCGCTCCACAAAACCGCCCTTTACCAGTTTTTCAATGACGGCGGCGCGGGTGGCGGGAGTTCCAAGCCCTTTGCGTTCTGCGTCCGGGTCGGTGTCCTCGCTTCCGGCGTGCTCCATAGCAGAGAGCAGCGACGCTTCGTTGTGAGGTTTTGGCGGTGTTGTGTCATGTTCCGTTACCGTTGCCGCCGGATTTTCAAAGGTCTGTCCCTCGGTAAATGGCGGCAGGGTCTTTTCTGTGTCGCTGTCTGCGTCGTCCGTTTCGGGCTTGTTCTTTAAGGCTGCCCGGTAACGGCGGTCAATCTCTTTCCAACCGTCGTACAGCACTGTTTTTCCCTTTGCGGTAAAGGACTGTCCGGCACATTCAAATGTAGCCGTAACCGCTTCAAAGGTATGTACTGCGGCGGTCGCCATGAGCAGACGCGCCCCGGCAAGGGTAAGGATATTCCTTTCGCTTTCCGGCAGCGCGGCAAGGTCGGTCTTTGCAAGCTCCATAGTCGGGATAATGGCATGGTGGTCTGATACCTTTTTACTGTTCAGCACTTTTGCAAGCTCCGGCGCAAAGTCCATGCCCGCCATAAAAGAAAATTTCCCACAAAGCAGCTTGATAATGCCCGCCGCTGTGTCGCCCATGTCGTCGGTCAGAAATGCGCTGTCGGTTCTCGGATAAGTAAGCAAACGCTTTTCATACAGGGCTTGTGCAAGGTCAAGGGTCTGCTTTGCGGTATATCCGAACAGGCGGTTTGCTTCCCTCTGCAAAGAAGTAAGGTCAAAGAGCTTCGGCGGGGCTGCGGTCTTTTTCTCTTTCACAAGGGAAGTACAGACTGCTTTTGACGCTTCACAAGCAGCTTTCAGCCTGTCAGCTTCGGAACGGTCAGACAGTTTTTCGCTTGCAGCTTCCGCGCCGGATAAGGACAGGTGCACATGATAGTATTTTTCTTTCTTGAACGTGGTAATCGCCGCGTCCCGGTCAACAAGCATTTTTAAGGTCGGGGTCTGTACGCGTCCCACATTCAAGGTATGGTTGTAAAGGACAGAAAAAAGACGGGTGGCGTTGATACCGATTAGCCAGTCAGCCTTTGCCCTGCATAATGCGGAAGCAAAGAGCGCGTCGTATGCTTCGCCGTTCTTCAGATGAGAAAAGCCCTCTTTGATAGCAGCTTCTTCCATTGAGGAAATCCACAAGCGGCGCGTGGGCTTCCTGCACCCGGCAACTTCGTAGACAAAACGGAAAATGAGTTCTCCCTCGCGCCCCGCGTCGCAGGCATTGACGACTTCGGAAACGTCTGCCCGGTGCATAAGTTCCTTTAAGGTCTTGAATTGCTTTTCCTTGTCAGAAGCAACGGTGTACTTCCATTCCTGCGGCAAAATCGGTAAGCTGTCATAGCTCCACTTTTTATACTGCTCCCCGTAGGCGGCAGCTTCGGAAAGCCCTACCAAATGTCCCACGCACCAAGAAACGATATAGCCGCTTCCTGTGAGAAATCCGTCTTTCTTTTCCTTTGCCCCAAGTACGGCAGCGATTGTCTGTGCCACACTGGGCTTTTCTGCGATAACTAAAATCAATGATAATTCCTCCTTTTATCGTTCGGTCTGTCGTTTGTTTTCCAGTTTTCTCATACAGTACCCCACACAAGGGGACTGCCCCTTGTAAGGGCAGCCCGCGCAGCGTGGGGAAGAAAGCTCCGGCGGGGATTTTTCCCGTTTGCCATAGTCCGGCTTCTGTATCATCATCTTTTCAAAGGGATTGTCGGTAAACAGGGTCATACTTCCTCGTCCTCCGTTTCTTCCTCTTTGGAACTTCCCCGGTATCTGCTTCCGGCTCGTCCTCGTCGTAATCCTCAAAGTCAAAATCTTCAAGGTCGGTGCTTCCTTTCACGTTATGCTTCGGTTTTACAAACTTAAAGTAGTAGAACGCCGCGCCGCCACCAAGCAGCACAAAGAGGACTAAGGCAAGCACCGCGCCGGGATTGCCGTCTTTTTCTTTGGGTTCTTCCGGCTGCTCGGTGGGTGTTGGCGTGGGTTCCTTGCCTGTGCAGCCTGTCAGAGTAGTTGCACATACCGGGCAGGACGTATTTACCTTTCCGACTTCGCATTTTTCCGTACAGTTGCAGACTTCCGGCTTTTTCGTGGCTTCCCCGGTTTCGGTCAGTGCCATAAGGTCGGCTTCGTCCACTTGATTAAGGAAATGTACGGTCTGTTCCCCCTCGGCTGCCCGGTCAATGAGGATATAAAAGTAGTTGCCGCCTTTGGTGGTAACAGTGATAAGCTGCTTATTGCCGCCGAAATCGTCCACCAGTGTTGCGTTGCCTTTGGGGTAAGGGGCGGCGTTTCCGGTTCTTCCACCACTACATTGCTGTCGTTGGTCGCGTCCTCTGTGGGTGGCTCTGCGGCTGTTCCCTGTGCATAGGCAGGGACAGAAAAACCGCCCATAAGGATAAGGGCGGCACAAAGGGCAGTCATGGTCTGTTTGAGTTTATTTTTCATCTGCATTGTCCTCCTGTTCTTCGTAGTCTGCCGCTTCGGTAGCGGGTGCGGCGTTCATGCCGGGAATACCGCCGCCGGACAGCATAGCATTTAATTCCTGCGGGGTAAGTCGCATAGCGCGTACAAGCTGCACGATTTCAAGGTTTTCCGCTTCGGTTTTCTGCGCTTCCAGTCCTTTTAACTTGTTCTGATACTCTGTGATTTTCTCGCGGGTCTTTGCGATTTCCTTATTGATACGGTCGATTTTGTTGTTTGCCATAAAATAAATTCTCCTTTCTTTTCGGGGCTGCTTACCAGTTCATCAGCCCGTAGCCTTTGATACATTGATAGTTGAGGTCATAGCTTTTAATCTTGCAGGCGTCGCCGGAATTGCCCTCAACGGTATAGACGCGGCTTCCGTCCCTGCCAAGCACAAGCCCCACATGGTCGGCAACGCCGTCTAAATCCCAGTCGAAAAAGATAGCGTCGCCCGGTGCGATATTCTCATAGCCGCGTGCGCCCCATTGTCCCCTTGACTGGAACCAAGGAACGCCTGCCATTCGCAGCCCGCAAAGCGGGGTTCGCTTTTTCCGGCTTGATTGTAGCACCATGACACAAAGCAGGCGCACCATTCCACGCGGCTGTTAAAGCCGTACCAAGACCAGTAAGGGTAGCCGCCCACGTTTCCGACCTGCTGTTTTGCAAGCTCCATAAGCTCCGGGTTTCCGGGACGTGTGCCGTTTACAAACTCCACGCCGCTTAAATCCTCGGACGGGCTTCCGTCGGGAGAGCCGCCGCCAAAAATCAACGGTTTGTTGCCCTGTGTCTGTAAGTACACCTTGAACATTTCAAACTGCTGTGGGTTCAGCAGTTCTTCCGCAAGGGAAGCAATCGGCTTGTTTGTCAGTTTCACATTTAAGATACGGTATTCGTATTCTTCCTCGTTGCCCTCCTCGTCGGTGGTGGTGCGTATCTCGATTTCTTCCGTCAGCGTCAAGGTGTACTGTAAGCCGAACAGCCGTTTTAGCTCTGCCTGTGCGCTCTGCGGGGTGTAACTCTGCAAAAGGGCAGTCAAGTACGACGCTAATTCGTGGGGGTTATGCCCGATAGTATCAAGGTCATAGCGGTATTCATCATAGCCGCTGTGGGTGCTTTCGATATTGTCAATTTCCTGTTGCAGCTCATTTTCCATTGCAGCATAGCTCTGTTCCGTTGCCACAAGGTCGCTGTCCTCGGACGTGTAGGAAGTCCCTAACACGCTGTTCATGCTGCCGGAAAACATTGCCCCACAAGAGGAAAGCCCTACGGATACCATGATGAACAGAAGCAGCGCGGCGATAGCGATTATCACGCCTGCCGGGTGTCGTCCTGCAAAGGCAGCCGCTTTCTTTGCTGCTGTTTGGGACGCTCCGGCGGCAGCTTTGGCGGTGGCTGCGCCGCTTTTCTTTACGGTTTTTGCATACTGGCGTTTGATTTTCTGTTTCTGCATGAACCGTGAAAAGGGATTGCTTGTAAGCTGCGGGTTCTCCTGCAAGGCTTTGTGATACTGAAAATTGACGTTTGCCTTAAACGCTGCCTGTTCTGCCTTTGCCGCTTCCCGGTAGGTTTCAGCTTATGGCTGCGGTAGCCCTGTTTTAATTTTCTTGTCCCGTACCTTGCGCCGCGCTCGGCAAGTTCCTCCGATTTGTGCGCGCCCTCCACACCGGAATTATCTTTCTCGACGCTATGGATTTTGTTGTGAACAAAATACCCACTTCCTGCGCGGGGTGGGATAACGGGTTACTGTGGGCTTTGCCGCCGGGTATCGGCTTTTCCTGTTCTTCAAAGCGTAAACGGGTCTTTGCCTTTCCGGCGGTTTCCTCAAAGGTGCGCTCTTTTACAAGTTTCTTCTGCTTCGGGAGAGCTGCCTTTGCTGCGTCCAGTTTGTCGGCTGCTTTTTCCGATTTTTTGATGTAGGGTTGCAGTTTTGGCGTTTCCCGTTCCTCGTCGGTAAACTGCAAGCGTGAGGTGGAAGTACGCAAAACAGCCGCTTCCTGTGCTTTCTTGACTGCCTTTTTGCTTGCCTTTCGGGTATGGGCTGCGTCAAGGTGTTCCATGACACGCTCTGCGGTAGCGGTGTCCGGCTGTGAAAAGTCGCTGTCTGCTTCCCGGCTGCTGATACGCTCGGCAGTCTGCTGTGTTTCATTGATTTCCACCGCACCGTCGCGGGTCATTTTCTGCGTGATTTTATCGCGTGGTTTTAACTGTTTCATAGGCTGCTCACTTCCTCCGGCTTCGTCGTCATAATGCGGTAAAGCTCGGTATCTTTCGGGAAATGGTCTACAAAGGGAAGCACCACATTCCCATAAAAGATAAGTCCCTCGCCTGCTTCGGTGTGGGTTACATACTTCATCTGCTGTGGGCTGATATTTAACTGCTTTGCAAGGATAGCCCGGTCGCCTGTGCCTGATTGAGCATGAGGACAAAATCAGAGTTTTCAAAGATATTTTCCACCTCGCGGGAAGCAAGCAAGTCCTTAATGTTCTGCGTGATAGCTGTGGGTATGCCTCCCCATTTTCTAAAACGCTTCCAAATCTCCACACTGTAAGCGGCGGTCTGTTCCTCTTTTAAGAGCAAGTGAAATTCGTCCATATAGTAGCGGGTAGATTTCTTTTCTGCCCGGTTAATGGTAACGCGGTTCCATATCTGGTCTTGCACAATGAGCATACCTAACTTTTTGAGCTGCTTCCCAAGCTGCTTAATGTCAAAGCAGACAAGGCGGTTAGAAAGCTCCACATTCGTTCTGTGGTTGAATACGTTAAGACTGCCGGAAACATACAGCTCCAATGCCGCTGCAATGCGGGCAGCTTCCGGCTCCGGCTGTTTTAACAGCTCGTCGTAAAGGTCGCCCAAGATAGGCATTTTTGCCGGGTCGGGGTCAGCAAGGTAGTCCCGGTACACATTCCTTACGGCGCGGTCAATGACGGTCTTATCAACGGGCTGCAAGCCCTCCTTGCCGCCAATGACAAGCTCGCAGAGGGACAGGATAAAATCACTTTTCAGTGCAAGGGGGCTGTCGTCCTCGCTGTAATTAAGGTTCATATCCATAGGGTTCACATACTGGGGCTTGCCGTCCATGCCTTTCCCGGTCGGGGATAAGCGTATCACTTGCCCGCCAAGCCGCTTGACAAGGGCAAAATACTCGGCTTCCGGGTCGCAGATAAAAATATCATCGTCAGTAATGAGAAAGGCGTTTGTGATTTCCCGCTTTGCCGCAAAGGATTTTCCGCTGCCCGGTGTTCCCAAGATAAGCCCATTCGGTTTTTAAGCTGCTTGCGGTCGCAGAGTATCATGTTGTTGCTTAAAGCGTTCAGCCCATAATACAGGGCAGACCCGGTCTGAAATAGCTCCTGCGTGATGAACGGGATAAAAATAGCGGTGCTTGATGTGGTAAGTCCCCGTTGTATCGGGATAAGGTTCTCCCCCAAAGGGATAGAGGACATCAGCCCCGCTTCCTGCTGATAGTCAAGACGGGTCAGGGCGCAGTTGTATTTCTGTGCAATGCCCGCCGCCGCGAAAATGTCATTTTCCAGTTTCCGCTTCGTGTCTGTCATGTTTACCACAAGGAACGTGAGAAGAAACATTCGCTCGTTGCGGCTCTGTAAATCCTGCAACAGGTTCTTTGCTTCATTTCCAAAGGTGGCAAGGTCGGACGGGATTATATCCATATCGTAACCGCTTCTAACCGCTTTTTTCTGTTCCTCAATCTTCATCTTGTCAAGGTCAGTGATTTTGCGCTTAATGGTCTTGATTGCTTCCGACTGGTCGATACTTTTAATGTGGAGATTGACAATAACGCCTGTTTCCAAGTCCAACATATCCGCTAAGATACGGTCGTTTAACTCCGGGGCAAGGATTTCAAGGAACGATACCGCCCCCGTCTTTTTCCCCATAGCAAAGTAGCGTCCCTCCCCGAACTTGAAAGAGGACGGGGCGATAAAGTCCTTTGTGGTAAGCCCCGTCGGGGTCAGCCAGTCATAAGAGAATGAGAACGGCTCGCCTGCCGGGTGGAATACCCCATGCAGCACCTTTAGGCGTTCATAGCCGGATAAGGGGTGCGCCGATACCCCAAGCACCTTAAAATTATTGAGTACGTCTGTTTCAATACGGGAAAGCCGCGCCCTTGCTGCCGCCGGATTGTCCGCTTCAATGGAAAATGTGATGTACTTATGCTTGACAAGCCCGTTGTTCCCTTTGGCAAGCTGCGATTTCAGCATATCGGAATACTCAGTGCGGATAGAGTTAAAATCGTCATTTTGCAGCGGGATATGGATTGCCAGCGCTGCCTGTTCCTGCTGTGAGCCTTGATTGATGAAAGAAAGCTGCACGTTCACGCTTGCGTCAAAGTAGTTGAGAAAATCGCACCAGTTTTCAAAAATGGCGGTCTTATCGTCTGCCTGTGCAAGCTGATAGTTGATGTCCTCAAAGGCAATGCTCTTTGAATATTTCCGCTGTGCCACTTTGCAGATACCGTCCGGGTACATGGCAAGGTAGGGAATGGTCTGCTGTGCGGTGTGGGCTTTGCCGTCCCCCTTTGCCTGCCGGATAACCGCCGCTATCTGTTTCTTTTCCGCGCGGGTCAGCTTACGCCTGTTTCCTGCGGCTTCCCGCGTCTTTTTTGTCTGTCCTTTTGACAATCGCTGATACCTCCTTTTCTAATGCCCGCTGTTTCTCCAAGAGTGCATACAGGTTTTCCGTCTGATACGGTCGCACTTTGGGGCGGGTCAATTTTGTCTGAATGATGTTCTTTACAACCACTTCAAGGGGCTGCCCATGCTTTTCATACATGGCAACCAAAAAGCAGGGAAGCATGACGACAATCATTGCCATTGCCGCAAGGCTCGTCCCTGCGCTGTCTTTGAACAAAAAGAAAAGTGGCAGTCCCATAAGAAGTGCCACTGAAAAACAAAGGATTTGCCGCTTTGTCAGATTGAAAGCGACTTTTGTTTTGACTTTGGATAAGTCTTTGGGTACAGGTACATACGCCAAGAAAAAACCTCCTTTCTGCCTTAGTGGGCGTTGAATATAGATTTTGCCAGTGCGCCGGATTGAACAGGGAGAAACAGAGGATAACGGTATAGGCTGCAAGGGAAAAAATCGCGCTGTGCAGGTTGTCCGCTAAGACCATTTCGCCTACCAAAACCGCATAAATGCCGACGCATATCATAATGAGGAAGCCTTGAAAACCAAGTGCAAACAGCCCCTTTAGGTAGTTGTTCCCAATCTGTCCCCATTCCCGGTTTGTCATGGTGGCAAAAGGATAGGGGAAACGGAACAGTAGGCGTATATCTCAATCATTCTGCCGTAGAGGATAACGGTTATCAGTACGGACATGATTTTCATACAAAGGCTTACAAGGCTCGTTTCCATGACAAGTAACAGTAGTTCGGGGATTTCCATATCTTTTAGTCCCTCCTGCATGGCGGCAAGGGCTTCGGTTACGTCGATATTCGTATCGCCGCCGATTACCCCCGCCGCGCCGGACACAATATGCTGCGCCATATCAAACACCGCCATAGTAATATCAAAGGTGTGCGTTACCAAGAAAACGGCAACAAAGGCTTTGAAAAACCACTTAAAGAACATGAACGTGTCAACGTCGTGCATATTGTTTTTTTCCGTTACCATGCTGATAAGCTCATAACAGAGGACATAGGTAATGACAAGCCCCGCAATGGGTACAATCACATTTTCCGACAGATTTTGTATCATGTTGAAAATGTTCGCGTTCCACCCCTGTGGGGTCTTGCCTACCTCCGCTGCAATGGTGCCTACTTTTTCGTTTACGTCCCCGAACATCGTTGACAGATTACCGTTTATCGCGCCGATAAGGATTTCTTTTATCCATTCGTTAATCGCGTCAAGTATGCTCTCCATAGGCTACCCTCCGTAAACTTATCCGAACAGACCGGAAAGAAGCGGTACAAGGATAGTGCCGATAAGGGCAACACCGCCGCCCGCCATAAGCTGTTTTATACCCAATTAGGTGTAAAACTCTGCTCGATGGCGGGCGGCGGCGTACAAAAATCTATATGGTGTTTTTAAGAGAACCGTCCCGGTAGGACAGGTCAGGCAGTGACCTGTTCCACCTCTGGGATGGGTTTGAGATTAAAATGAATTTCGATAGAAATGTGTCTTATTTTATCTTCGTCAATGCGCTCATGCACGACGATTTCTTTGATTAAGCGGTTGAGGGTGGCTGCGTCCAGCTCTGTGATGTTGGCGTATTCCTGAATGGCTTCCACCCATTGTTTTGCGTCATTGGCAAGCTGGACTTCATCGGACAGCCGCTTTCTGCCCTCGGACACTTTTGTTTTAA
>ENA-OQCX01000111-OQCX01000111.1-human-gut-metagenome-genome-assembly--contig:-NODE-111-length-41476-cov-3.146074_pt1 | contig 41476 bp, 44 predicted proteins | sample MGYA00242762_ERZ504587 | MGnify/ENA primary metagenome ERZ504587 (study PRJEB26092, sample SAMD00036337) | human gut metagenome | host: Homo sapiens | study: EMG produced TPA metagenomics assembly of...
AACATTGCGGTTGTTTCCAAATTAGTAATCATCAGATGATACCATGGTTCTCTTAGAACTCCTCGATATTCTACGTCTGTTGCCTTCAGATATCCGCTTGCCAGCATCAGACTCCAGATGCATTCTCATCCTGATCCAGCTGTTCAAACACAATCTGTTCGTCAAAATTTACTACGATTTCTTTTCCTTGCAGAAGCTCTTCCATCCGTTCTTTGATTTCCGATGAGGATTGTCTGATCAGTCGATTGATCAAACCATTCGAACTTGTATCTGCCCAATACGGACGCAATTGTTTTTATCCAGATAGTTTGTGATAGACCACGGATTATAAATGTCTTTCTGTTTTCCAAATATAAATCCGTCATACCAGGATTTTACAAGCTGTTTTTCTTGTGACATTCCCATTGTTTCCAATGTATGGAATACTTCTTCTTCAGTAAATCCAAAGCTTGATTCATATTCTTCTGATGTTGTTGTAACAACATTTAAGTTGTTCAAATCAGAAAATACCGATTCCTTCGACACTCTCGTGATGCCAGTCATCATTGCTCTTTCAAGATATGGATTGGTTTTAAATGTTGCATTGAAAAAGTTTCTTATAAAAGCAATGAATTCTTCCCAATATTCATAGAGATATGCTTCTTGCATCGGTGTATCGTATTCGTCCAGAAGAATCAGAACTTTCTTCTCATAATAACGATACAGACAATTGGACAGATTCTTAACTGCATTGCAGATTGTATCATTTGCTACCGGTTCTTTCATTCCTGGATTCTTGGCGTAATTATCCAGTTCTTCAAAGCATCTTCGCTCACCTTCTGTAAGGCCGTTCCATTCCAAGAGATAACGATGCTCGGAATATGCTTCATTGATCGCCATGATGATTCCATCTCTTGCATCCTGATAATCAGCACCTTTAATTGTAGCAAAGCTAATGAATATCACTGGATATGTTCCTTGTAATTTCTGATATTTTTCTTCTTTCCAGACAGAAAGATCTTCGAATAATTCTTCTTATCCGTATATAGGTTCGAGAAGAAATAATTCAGCATACTCATATTTAATGTCTTGCCAAAACGGCGAGGTCTTGTAATCAGTGTGATCTCATCCTGTGATTCCCACCATTCTCTGATCAGGTCAGATTTATCTATATAAAAGCAGTTGTTCTCCCGCAATGATGCGAAATTTTGTTTTCCAATGCTTATTATCGGATGCATAATATTTCCCCTCGCTTTCTACTCTGCAACTTTATCTACACAATCTGATAATACTAGTATTGTAACATTGTTCACTAAAATACTCAACAAATCCCATTAGCCCAATACTATAAAATCAGTAACCAAAAAGTGTCTATATCAGAACCTTTTATCGTTCCTTGATATAGACACTCTTCTTTAACAATCATCTTGCCAACTAATTGATATTTTCGCCGTTTGTTGAAATAACTTCTTTATACCACTCGAAAGAATCTTTCTTTCTTCTAGACAAATCTCCTGTTCCATCATTATGTTTATCCACATAGATGAATCCATATCTCTTATCCATCTCACCGCTTCCTGCACTGACAAGTCGATGCATCCCCATGGTGTATAACCCATCAGATCTACACCATCTTCCTCTACCGCCTTTTTCATTTCTGAAATGTGGTGTTGCAGATATTCTACACGGTATGGATCGTGGATGCTTCCATCCTCTTCTAAAGTATCATATGCTCCAAATCCATTTTCTACAATAAACAATGGTACTTTGTAGCGATCTGTAAACCAGTTCAATGAATAGCGCAGTCCAATCGGATCAATCTGCCATCCCCATTCACTTGCCTTTACATACTGATTCTTTATACGATCCTTTTCTCCACGGTAATCATATTCCGGATTGTCTGGTTCTGCTTTTGTACAGAAAGACATATAATAACTGAAACCGATGTAATCGACACAGCCCTGTTTTAACACTGCAAGATCTTCTTCTGTTACGTCAATCTTAAGGTCTTTTCTTTCCCAGTATTTCAAAATATTTACAGGGTATTCTCCTTTTACATGCACATCTGTATAATAATATCTTTTCTGCATGGCTTTTTCAGCCTGCAGTATATCTTCCGGACGGCAGGTAGCCGGATAAATCGGGCACATTGCGATCATGCAGCCAATCTGAAATTCCGGATTGATCTTATGTCCTGCTTTTATCGCTTCGGCACTGGCAACCAGTTCGTAGTGAGATGCCTGATACATCAATTCTTCTACATTTTCTTCTGGTTTAACTACAATCCCGGAATTAGCGTAAAGCATGAATCCGTCACCGATATCTGCCTGATTATTAATCTCATTAAATGTCATCCAGTATTTTACTTTGTCTTTGTATCTCTCAAAGCATGTTACTGCAAATTTCACAAAGAAATCAATCAGTTTTCTGTTTCTCCATCCACCATACTCTTGTACAAGATACAGAGGCATCTCAAAATGACTCAGTGTGATCACTGGTTCGATCCCACATTTCAGACATTCATCAAACATGTCATCATAGAATTTTAATCCGGCTTCATTCGGCTGTTCTTCATCACCATTTGGGAAGATACGTGTCCATGCAATACTTGTACGGAAACACTTGAATCCCATTTCCGCAAATAAGCGGATATCTTCTTTATAGTAATCATAAAAATCGATTGCTTCATGATTCGGATAATTCTCGCCTTTTAGTATTTCACCTGTTATTCTTCTTCTTGTATTTACATCTCCGCTAGTTACAACGTCCATAATGCTCAAGCCTTTTCCATCTCGATCATAGGCACCTTCCAGCTGATGAGCAGCAACTGCGCCACCCCAGAGAAAATCTTTTCGAAATCCCATTGTTATTTCCTTCCTGTTGTCTTAATTGCTTTGTATAATAGTGTTGGGGGCTTTTGCCCCCAACTTTTCTGTTTCTATATTCAATCACAGCTTAATGATTATTTCTCATCAATCCTCTTATACAGTGCAATGAATTCATCTGCGAGAATACGGAAACTCTCTGCACTCATAAGCTGATCTTCTGCATGCATCAGAAGCATGTATCCATTAGAAATCTCTCCGTTTGCATCCATTGTCAGAAGGTCTGCATGAGCGTTATGCCCAAGTGAAAAGGCTTCATCTCCTTGTTTGATCAGCTCTGCTGCCTCATCATATTTTCCTTCTTTCGCACAATGGATTGCATTGATAAAATGTGTTCTTGCTGTACCTACATATGTAATAATCTGAAAACATGCCAATTCAAATTTTTCGTCCATTTTTGTCTCCTGTCCTGCTTTTATTATTTTTAAATTCTGATTTTACCAGTCTTCATCCTCATCTTCTACTGGCTGATTCTTCTCCTGAACCAGATTCATCTTGTCAATCTTCTTAATGAATGGCAGATAAACAAAGAATGAAACACAAAGGATCACTAACTGAAGTAAAGCACTTTTCCATCCTGCTAAAAGGAATCCTGAGATAATCGGTGGACAAGTCCATGGGATCTGTGTTGCTCCATATAATGGGCAGATTCCTGTATACAGTGCAAAATACTGGATTAAACATGCGATCACAGGCATTCCAATAAACGGAATTGCAAGCATTGGGTTCATAACGATCGGAGTACCAAACAGAACTGGCTCATTGATTCCAAATAATGCCGGAATAATTCCCACTTTACCAAGTGCTTTCAACTGTTTTGATTTTGCAAAGAAGAACATATACATTACAAGTCCGATTGTGATACCTGCACCTGTTATATTGATAAACTGATCATAAAACTGCTGTGTTACAATATGGCCTCCGTTTGCTATTGTAAGTTCTACACCACTGTCAATAATAGCCTGGTTTGCAAGGCTGTTTGCCTGTAAAAGTCCTGTCATGATTCCACCAACTACTGTTGAACCATGAACTCCGAAGAACCACAGGAATGGTCCTGTAAAGCACATCAGAACTGCTCCACCAAGGGAGTCTGTCATTTTCTGAAGTGGTGTCTGAACAACTTTGTAAATAATTTCCATACCTGTTGTGTTGAATCCAATAGAACAGATACCGTGAATTACTGCAGTCCCTGTCAGGATTACGAATGCCGGGATTAATGCTGAGAATGCATTTGTTACACCTTCCGGAACTCCGGCCGGCATTTTAATACGTATATTTTTCTTCAAGAACCAACAGTAAACAAGCGGTACGATCAATCCGACAATGATTGCTCCAATCATTCCCTGTCCTGCTGTCCATGTCTTATCAATGATTCCACCAACAACTTCTCCACTTTCTGTTGTTTTGGACGAAGGCATCAGAATCAAGAATGATGCCAATGAAATAATTGCACAGTTGAGTGGTTCCTGATTTTCCAGTTTCGCATAGCTATAGCTGATACCGATAACTGCGATCATCGCACTGATGGAGAATGTTGCGCCACATGCCTGGTCTAATACTGCTTTGATTCCTGTAGACTCTAATACATCGACAACTGCCTTTACCGGAAAGTTTGACAGGATCAGGAAGATTGATCCGATGATAAGAGGAGACATGGAAGTCACCATACCATTTTTTATTGACTGTATTCCCTTTGTATTAATAAACTTAAGGATCACAGGGATTACTTTTTCGTTAAATTTCTCTTTCATTTGCTACTACCCTTTACTTTAAATTGTGTATCTTTGTTTTCTCTTATTTATTTTTCGCAAGCTTATATGCAAATTTCAAAACATTCATTCCATTGCACATTCCATAATCCTGCATTGGGATCACATCTACCGGAACCCCTTTTGGATCACAGATCTCTTTTGCTCTGGCAAGCTGATATCCTACCTGTGGTCCGAGCAGTGCTACATCCGCGCCTTCAATCATGCGTTCCATATCTGTAAATGGATATGCTGCGATGTCAGCATCTTTTTCCTTTTTCCTTTGCTGCCTCTTCCATCTTTTTTACCAGAAGACTTGTTGACATTCCTGCTGCACAAAATAATCGAATTACCATGATTGTTTCCTCCCTAATTTTTTCTCATTTGTTTTGATGGTGCTAGTATAACAGGCATTTTCCATTTTGTCAGTACTTTTTCCTGTTTCTGGTTTCCGTTCCATATAGACGGAATTTGTTACATAAAAAAAACAGGGCATTCTACTTTATTGTGTAAAATGCACTGTTTTCACTTTCCTTTTTTTGTATATTATGATACTTTTTCGTGTATCCTGTTTTTTTTTGTTACTTATCTGGTTACTATTCGTACCATTACATTCTACAACCTTAATGAAATAAGTCTTCCATATCATTTTGAAACAGATCATCTGTATCGTTATGGACGCCCTCCAATTCTCTTCCGATTAATTCCAAAATAAAAACGACTGCCATTTGGGATGTCAGATCATAATTTTCGTCTTTTTTATACTCTGAAACATAATAATTTATATTGCAGTCACTCATCTTCGCCAAAGAACAGTTTGCCTTATTTGTAATAGATATCAGGCTGCTCCCTCTTCTTTTCAACTTTTCTGCCAACATCAGTGTCTGTTCCGTCTCTCCTGATACAGACAATGCAACCGTAGCTGTCCTCTCACCTTTTCCGCGAAATACCGGAGTAAATGGATCATCAATTGCAAAAGAAAACCAACCTACATTATTAAAATATCTTGCTCCATACTTTCCTATAATAGAAGAATTTCCCACTCCTACAAATATAATTGACGATGCCTTTGTAAGTAACTTCACAGCTTCCTGGATATTCTCAGCAAATGCCTGTGTCTGCACTCTCTCAAAGAAATCTTTAACCGCAGTAAGATCCATATTGATTTTCTTCTGTTCCTTGCTGCTGACTTCCTGTTTTAATTTCAAACGGAATTCAGAATATCCCTCACATCCTACCTTTTTGCAAAAGCGAAGGATCGTCGTTGTCGAAACATGAACCTCCTCTGCCAGTTCACGTACTTTCATATATACTACTTTCTCTTCATTGCTGACAATGTAATTATATACATCCATCTCCAACTGATTAAAAGATTTTATCATCTCATGCGTAAACATATGAATTCAGTCCCCTTCTATTTTTTCTCTATTCCATTCTTCTGATCATTCACTCAACAGCTGGCTTGCTTCCTTCCAGCACTGCCGTCCTGCTGCCAGGATGGAACACGGCTGATCCAACGTGATCATTCCGCCCTCTGCTGTTGAGATAAATCCTCCTGCTTCCATCACGATCAAAGATGCTGCCGCATAATCCCACGGATACAGCATCAGTTCAAGATAGACTCCATTTGCACCGGATGCCACACGGCAGATATCAAGTGCTGCTGAACCACCGGCACGAATTCCAAGGCTGTTCAGATACAGCTTCTTCGCATGGTCAAAGATTCTGTCTGTATCTTCTGTCTGATAGCGTGCAGTTCCGAATGCAACCAGATTGTCTGCAAGTCCTTTATCCGAACAGTGAATCTCTTTTCCGTTCAGCTTCGCTCCTTCGCCTTTCACAGCGGAATACATTTCTCTTGTGTAAGGGTTGTAAACACATCCAAACAGCATTCTTCCAAAACTTTGTTAATCCGACTGAAATGCAACTATGCTTGTAATCAAAGATAAAGTTTGTCGTTCCGTCAATCGGATCTATAATGAAACAATAGCCATCTCCAAGTTCCTGCTGCATCCCGTCTTCCTCTGCAAGAAATGTTGCTTCCGGTATGAGCTGACGCAGGTTCTGAATCAGATAAAACTGAATCTCCTTGTCATGCTTTGTCACAAAGTTTGCAGTTCCTTCTTTATCAAAAACTGTCAGTTCCTCGTCCTGTGCCTGAAGCATCAGTTCCCCTGCCAGTGTCACTATCTTTATAATTTCATCGTATAACATGTTGGTTGTAGTCCTTTCCGCCTTTCTAGTAAAGATTCCATTTTTCTATGTTGCTGATTCTGCTAATACTTCTTTGTCTTTCTATCTTATCATGATTTTCTACATTAATCTATATATGAAAAAACATCTGCAACCAGCCAATTCAGGCTGTGCAGATGCTTTTTCGTATTTTCATCCTCTATTTCATTGCGTCTTTAATTGCTGTCAGAAGCTCATCATAAGTCTCATATGCCGGAAGTTCCGGATGATCTGCTTTGATCTGCTCTGTGCTGCGGAACAAGAATCCTGCCTTACTTGCCTGGATCATGCCAAGGTCATTGTAGGAATCTCCGCTTGCGATCGTGTCGAATCCGATAGACTGCAGTGCTTTCACAGTACTCAGTTTAGACTGCTCTACGCGCATCTTGAATCCTGTGATCTCGCCGTCCTCTGCTACTTCCAGACTGTTGCAGAACAGTGTCGGCCAGCCCAGCTTCTCCATCAGTGGTGTTGCAAACTGTGTAAATGTATCACTAATCAGGATTACCTGGCTGAATGTGCGGAGCTCATCTAAGAACTCTCTCGCTCCCGGAAGCGGATCGATCTTTGCGATTGTCTCCTGGATCTCTTTCAGTCCGAGACCATGCTCTTTCAGAATTCCAAGTCTCCAATTCATCAGTTTATCATAGTCAGGTTCGTCTCTTGTTGTCTTCTTGAGTTCCAGAATTCCACTCGCCTCTGCGAATGCAATCCAGATCTCCGGTACAAGTACTCCCTCTACATCAAGACATGTTATATACATCGTAATATTCCTCCATCTGTTTCATTCTCTAATCACTTTATTACTTTACTGTAATGTATTGATTTTAACATATAAGCTACATATTTACTACTTATTTTTTTACGACAGTGAAAAAGGAGACCAGATATCTGATCCCCTTTCCCATCTTCTATTATTCCATAATAGGTTTCAGTGCTTCTGCAAGCTTCTCTTTCTCAGCTTCTGCCTCTGCAAGATCTTTACCAAGTGTTGTGTAGTAGATCTTGATCTTCGGCTCTGTTCCGGATGGACGAACGATTACTGTCTCGTTGTTCTCCAGTTTGTAAACAAGTACGTTAGCTTTCGGAAGTCCTGTCTCTTCTGTCTTCTCGTAGTCGATCACGCTGGCTACTTTGTATCCTGCGATCTCTTCCAGAGGATTCTTACGAAGGTCTTCCATGATTCCTGACATCTTATCCATTCCGCTAAGTCCCGGGAATTCAAAGCTATCGATCTTGTTGAGATAACGTCCGTACTGTGCGTAGATCTCTTCCAGTCTCTGTTTCAGTGAGCTTCCGATGCTTCTGTAGTAAGCGGCCATCTCACAGATCAGCATAGATCCGATGATCGCATCTTTATCACGTACATAAGGTCCTGCAAGGTATCCGTAGCTCTCTTCAAATCCGAAGATAAAACGGTCAACTTCTCCTGCTGCCTCGAGGTTCGCAATCTGATCTCCGATCCATTTGAATCCTGTCAGTACGTTGCGAAGTTCTACTCCGTAATGCTCTGCAACTGCGTCTGCAAGTGGTGTAGATACAAGAGATTTCACTGCTACCGGCTTCTCAGGCATTGTGCCTTTCTCGATACGTCCTGCTGCGATGTAGTCAAGAAGAAGAACTCCGACTTCATTTCCTGAAACAAGCTCATAGGATCCGTCTGGGCACTTCATAGCGATTCCGACACGGTCTGCATCTGGGTCTGTTGCAAGCATAAGGTCTGCGCCTGTCTCTTTCGCAAGATTCAGTCCCAGTTCAAGTGCTGCAAAGATCTCTGGGTTCGGGTAGCTACATGTTGTGAAATATCCATTCGGGTACTCCTGCTCCGGTACGATTGTTACGTCTGTGATTCCGATATCTTTGAGTACGCGAGTTACCGGTACTAATCCTGATCCATTCAGTGGGCTGTATACAAGCTTAAGTCCTGCACTCTTACACAGACCCGGACGAACCTGACGGGACTCGATTGCCTCATACAGTGCATCCTTACAGTCATCTCCTACGAAACGGATCAGACCTTCTTCAACTCCCTGAGCGAAAGACATATACTTCGCACCTGTAAGTACATCTGTCTTCTGGATCTCTTCGTATACGATTGCTGCTGCATCATCTGTCATCTGGCATCCATCCGGTCCGTATGCCTTATATCCGTTATACTTCGCCGGGTTGTGGGATGCTGTTACCATAACACCTGCGTTACAGTTATAATAACGTGTTGCAAAGGAAAGTGCCGGTACAGGCATCAGAGCATCGTAAATTCTTACTTTAATTCCGTTCGCTGCAAGAACTCCTGCTGCTGTCTTCGCAAACACATCACTCTTAAGACGGCTGTCGTAGCTGATCGCTACTGTCTGTGTACCGCCCTGTGTCTTTACCCAGTTAGCAAGTCCCTGTGTAGCCTGACGAACAACATAGATATTCATTCTGTTTGTTCCTGCTCCAAGCACTCCACGAAGTCCGGCTGTTCCAAACTTCAGCGCAACTGCGAAACGCTCCTTGATCTCGTCATCATTTCCTTCGATTTTTGCTAATTCCGGCATCAGATCTGCGTCTTCCAGGTCTGCTGTCATCCAGCGCTTATACTCTTCCTGATACATCTTAATCACTCCTATTATTTTCTTAAAATGTAAAATTATTGCAATTCAGCATACAACGTAAGACCGTCAGTTTATGACCACTTCGTTGTATGGCTGAACTGTTTCTAAACTTTACAAGTCTAGTCATATTATACCATGCAGGTACATTTACAGCAACATTCCATGTCTATTTTAACAAGCATTTTTCTTGTTACATAGAAATAATTCCCAATACATTTGCAATGGAACTAAGTAAAATAATGACCAGGAAGATTGGTGCCAGATATTTCAAAAAGAACATGTATAATTTCTTTCTCTTAAATGCAGATGACTGCTCGATCTCCCTTGCGATTCTTTCAAATCCAACAGTACGAACGATCAGGAAGCATGTTGCAAGTGCTGCAAGCGGCATCATCACGGAGTTTGTCAGGAAGTCGAAGAAGTCTAGACTTGCCATTCCGAAGAACTGGATGAAATCCAACGCTCCGTATCCCATAGAAGATAATGTTCCGATAACGATCATAACAACAGCCATCAAAATACAACATCTAGGTCTGCTCCAATGCAACTCATCCTGGAAGTAGATACGCTTGTCTCCAAAAGTGAGATCGCACTTGTTGCTGCTGCAAGAAGTACTAATACAAAGAACAGGATTCCTGCTATTCTTCCTACTCCCATACTTGCGAACACTTTCGGAAGTGTGATGAACATCAAAGACGGGCCTGCCTGCAGATCATCCGGGTTACCGCCTGAGAATGCGAATACAGCCGGAATGATCATAAGTCCTGCAAGCATTGCAATCGCTGTATCGAAAATCTCAACCTGTGTTGTACTCTTCTCAAGATCAACGTCTTTACCAATATAAGAACCATATGTATACAAAATTCCCATCGCGATTGACAGGGAGTAAAACATCTGTCCCATTGCCGCAACAACCGTCATTGCTGAGAAGTGCTTTGGATTCGGAATCAGGAAATACTTCACCCCTTCAATTGCTCCCGGTCTTGTTACAGAATAAATTGCTACGATAACCGCAAGAATAACAAGGATTGGCATCATGATCTTAGAAACACGTTCTACTCCATTCTCAACTCCTGCAAGGATAACGCAGAATACAAGAACGGCAAATACGATAAACCATGCTTCTACCTGGAAAGAATCTGAAATAAATTCTGTAAAATATCCATCCTGTGCAACGGTCTGCACATTTCCTTTCAAATACTCTACCAGATACTTAATAACCCATCCACCGATCGAACTATAATAAGGTACGATCAACATCGGGATCACTGCGTTGAGCCATCCACCGATCTTGAATGATTTCGTCTTACCGAAAGTCTGATATGCTCCGACAGGACTTTTTCTTGTCATTCGTCCAAGTGCTGTCTCTGACATGATCAAAACATATCCAAAAGTTACTGTCAAAATCAAATACACGAGAAGAAAGATTCCTCCACCGTACTTCGCAGCCAAATACGGGAATCTCCAGATATTTCCCAGGCCGACTGCTGAGCCCGCAACTGCAAGCACATACCCGATCTTACCCGAGAAGCTTGCTCGCTTTCCTGATTGTCCTTTGTTGCTCATAGAATTCCTCCACTCATTTAACAGCCTCCGCTGTTAGTTTCTCTTGTTTTCTTTATACATAACTTCCTTTCACAGGTCGTCATTGTTTCTATTCTACCATTCGACACAGTGAATAGCAACAAAAAGAGTCACGTTAATGCTTTAAAACATTAATTTTAAGCATTAACGTGACTCTTTCTTATAATTTCCCTTCTTTTTCCGCTTTTTCAAGCAGCTTCTCAATCCCTTTGTTCCACGCACCGATCTTTACTCCGGCATTGATCACGCGCTCACATTTTCCCATTGTCTCAAATGCTTTCTGAAGTGTTTCTTCCCGAATCTCCTCAAACGGTTCTTCCGTGATCACTTCTGCCGCAAGTAATCTGGCCAGCCGGTAATCCATATCATTTTCATATAAAATACCTGCTGCAAACGGAATGTGTTCCTTCTGAAGCTTTCGATAAACCGGAATTCCACTACCGCCGGAAGAGATCACGAACACTTCCGGCTCACCCTCCGGCGCAGGAAGTTCAATACTTCCAAAAAGCGGGTCAAAATATCCATTATTGATTCCATACAATTCGCGAATGATTTCTTCTGTAAATACTTCTTCCGGACTTCCGTAATGTGAAATCGTCTCGCCTTTGACACAGATGATCTTATCTGAAATCTTCTGTGCCAGATCGATCTCATGCAGAGACATAATCACCGTAATCTTCTTCTGCCTTGCCATCCGCTCAAGGATCGACAACAATTCCAGCTTATATTTCACATCCAGAAATGAAGTTGGCTCATCTAGAACGATCACATCCGGATCCTGACAGATTGCTCTCGCCAGCAGAACGCGCTGCTTCTGTCCGTCACTGATCGCATTAAAATCACGGTTGCCGAGCTCCTGCGCATGCACCGCCTGCATCGCCTCTTCCACCAGACATTCATCTTCCTGCGTCAGAATCCCGAGCCGTCCTGTGTAAGGATAGCGTCCGGTCGCCACAATATCATGACAAGTCATCAACTCTGTCTTGATCCGATCCGTCAACACGACCGCCATCTTAGACGCAAGCTCTTTGTACGGCAGTTTCAGAAGAGAAGTATCGTCAAAAAATACATTCCCTCCAACGACTTTCAACTGTCTTGTAATACTTTTCAAAATCGTTGACTTCCCGAACCATTCGGACCGATCAAAGTCACGATCTCCCCCTTGTTGATCCCGATATTAATATCATGGATCAGGGAGTTTCCATTATAACCTACCGACAGGTCTTTTATTTGAAAATAATAATCTGCCATCTTATTTTCTTCCTCCCTTCGGTATCATCATATAGATAACGATCGGTGCACCCAAAATAGAAGTTACCGTACTGATATTCAGCTCTACAGGAGCCAGCGCCATTCGTGCGATCAGGTCGCAGATCATACAGAACACAGCTCCCATAAAGAATGTTCCCGGTATGACCACGATCGGTTTTGACGTTCCAAATGCTTTCCTTGCAAGAAACGGAACTGCGATTCCCACGAAGGAAATCGGTCCCGCAAATGCTGTCACACACGCTGACAGAATACTGGAAAGCAAGATTAAAATCACGCGAAATGTCTTAATATTCACGCCCATGCTCTGCGCGTATGCTTCTCCCAGCTGATATGCACTGATCGGCTTAGATAAGAAAAATGTAAACAGCACCGCAAGTCCGACAACCACTGCCGCCACACGAATATTGCTCCAGCTCATTCCGGAAAAGCTTCCCTGTGACCATCCGTGCAGATTCACAATATCAGAATCATCTGCAAATGTCACAACAAAATCCGTGATGGCCGAACAGATATATCCGATCATGATTCCCCCAACAAGAAGAGATGCCATATGCTGCACTTTTTTCGACATCAGAAGTATAAATCCCGTCGAGATCAGTGATCCGATAAATGCTGCAAGAATCAGTGTATACGAAGAAAATCTTCCGATATATTTCAAATACACGATCATTGTAAGTGCTACGACCATTTTCGCTCCGGAAGAAATTCCGAGAACGAAAGGTCCGGCGATTGGATTGGAAAAAAATGTCTGTAGCAAAAAGCCTGAAAGAGATAATGCACCACCAAGCAGTGCCGCCATCAGAATTCTCGGAAGACGAATCTTCCATATAATATTGTACTCTGTCGCTGCTCCTTCTTTCAGAAAGAGAATACGCAGAATCTTCGGCACCGGAATATGAACATTTCCAGTATTGATATTTAGCACTGTCACAACACAAAATACTGCTGCAAGAATCAGAAATACCGCTGTGTATCTTGTGCGCCGTCTGAAATTTTCCTGATGAAAACTTGTCTGCTTCATTCTTCTACTCCATCTTTTCAAGAAATGTCATCTGAGATGCATCACCGTCTGTCAGCATCAGATGCATATCTTTGATCAGCTCTCCGACGGTATCTGTTGCCTGATATAAGTTCTTTCCGGTATACCAGACATTTCCGTCTTTCACCGCCTTGAATTCAGAGAACAATTCATTCTTTGCTTCCAACTCACTGATACTATTTACCTGTCCGTCGATCGTCCCGTTGTAGACAGATAATCTGCATCCACAGCAGTCGCATAGAATTCCTCCATCGTCAGTTTAACAGATGGTGCGTTGCTGTCCGGATTCTTCAGATCTTTGAACGCATATCTTCCACCTGCGATTTCGATCATTGACGGAATATAATCGTCAGATTTTCTCACAACAATTGAACCATCTGTACTCACATAGAAATAAGCAACCGTCTTTTCCGTGTTCTCGAATCCTTTCAGTTCCTCGATTACATGAGCCTGCTGGTCAAAAAAATGTGTCCGCTTCTTCCTCTTTATTCAGAAGTGCCCCATAAAGCTTGATCCACTCGGTTCTTCCAAGCGGATGTGACTCGTAACTCGAATAATCCACAAATACTGGAATCCCAAGATCTTCAATCATTTCCTGTACCTTCGGTGTATGAAGGATCATCGTTGATTCGATTGCCAGATCACAGTCTCCGTCAACGAGAGTCTCATAATCTGGTTCGCTGTATTTTCCCGCAAATGTCATCGCTCCGGATTCCATTGCTTCCTTTGCACTCTCTACATACCAGCCGGAAGCCTCAAGTCCGGAGAATTTCACCTTGTCAATTCCGCCAATTGCATCAAACAGAGACATGGATGCTGTCGCCGCCATATAAATATTCTCTGTCGGCTGCTGGATCACAACAATATCATCCGCTAGATTTTCCGGTTCTTCTTCACCTTCCGGAACGATCAGATACTGCTTATCTTCATGAACGTCGATCAGCTTATATCCATCCTTATAATAGTATACATCGAATTCTGTCGCGTAAGTCAGATCCATTGTAGATTCATAGGTAAGCCCTTCGATCTCCGGTGCTTTTTTTGTCTTGTCAGCTGCATCTTTGGTCTTATCCTTTGTTACATCTGTACCTGCTGAATTATTACCGCTGTTTCCACCGGAGCTGCGGTAGAACCGCAGCCTCCGAGCAGAAGTGCAGCTGAAAGCATTAACGCTGTGATTCTGCATCTTCTTATCTTCATTCTATTTTTCTCTCCTATTTCTCTGCCGCTGCTACTGCCGCATCAAACTTCTCGTTCGTCAGCTCTTCACATCCGTAGAGAACACCGTAAACCTTGATCCACTCCTGCTTTCCAAGTTCTGTCTTTTCCTCGGAAGAACGATCAACGAGTACCGGAATTCCAAGTGTCGCAAGCTTCTCTGTCAACTCCTCAAACTGCTCCGTCTGCTCTTCCAAAGTCAACGTCTCTTCTGTATCCTTACTGTCTTTCTTGTCAGTATCTTTTGCTTCTACTTCGGTTTCTTCTGATTTCGCACCCGGAAGGATATCTCCTGTAAACAATGCAAGATTCACTTCACTCTTCACAAGGTTCTTCAACTTCAGTTTGTCCGCTGTTCCTGCATATGCAACTTCAGCATTCTTCTCACCGTCTTTTGCTTTCATCTTATCAGCAATCTCGGATACTGTACAGTCTTTGCTCTTCATTCCAACTGCTGCAACATTATCGAGAAGATCTAAGTCTTTCATCATATTCAGAATCTCATCAGACTCTGCATAAGTATGATCTGTCGGTTTTTTCACAATGATCATATCCTGCTCAAGGCCAACCGGAACTTCCACATCCTCCGGAACGATCAGATATTTCACAACATTTCCTTTGTAAAGCTCTGCTGCCAGATCCTGTTCGCTTGTGCCGTTGTTATCCGAAGCTGCGGATTCCTCGACAGAAGCATCTGACTTGCTGTCGGTATCAGATTTCTTGGTATCTGCTGACTTTGCATCCTCAGATCTGTTAATTGTGACAGATGCAACTTTTTTCTTAGAAGATTTTTCTGAGTCCGAATTATCCGCTTCTGATTTCTTATCCTCTGCTTTCTCCGGATCTCTGGCTGTATCTTTCGTCATGTCGATCTCAAGAAGTACGATTCCCTGATCATAATGATAAATCTTGAAATATTCTGCATAGTCAAGCTTTGTCTCTGACTGATATTCCAAGCCTATGATTTCAGGTGCTTTTTCGTCCAACTTCTGGTTACTATTTGTTGAAGCAACTGTTCCGTTTGCAGATGTTCCTCCATTAGCCGCTGCAAGATAAATGAAAATCGTATATTCTATCTCATGTGCGACAGACATTTTGTCCGTCATTCCAATAATCTTATTGTTCTGATTCAACGCAACCGGGATAACAGCTGTCGCTGATCCGCCGCCCTTTGTTGTGTAATACTTATTTCCGTTCGCTTTCACATACTGATAATGATCACTGCTGAACACGAGTGTTGCATAAGCCTGTCCATTCTGGATCGTCACTTTATTACAAGTAATCTGAACCTTACCTGTTCCGCCTGACCAGGTAAAACGGTCCGGAGTATATACACCGTCTTTCAGTGTTGTTCCACTGTCTACATGAGAAGTAGAGCCACTTGTATCGGATTCGTATTTTGATACATTATCTGCTTTTCCGTCGTTTCCATCTGTTTTTCCTGAATTAGTTCCAGGTACAGAACCGCCTGGGAAAGCAGAATTGTTTGTTCCTGTATTACCTGTATTGTTGGAACCACCAGTAGTTCCGGAATTTCCTGTGTTTCCATTGTTTCCTGTATTTCCGGAATCGCCTTTATTATTAGAATCTGTGGAATTAAGATCGGCAATCTTCTTCATTGTCTCTGACTGGAAAGTCAGCGTTCTGTCATACCAGATTCCTTTTTTAATGGAATAGGCTGCTACCGCGAGTTCTTTATCTAATGCTTCTACCGGAACAGTATAAGTATATTTTCCTTCTTCATTTACCTGATAGGGAATCCAGGATGACTGATCTGCGCTTGTAGCCTCTTCCTTTGTTCCCATATACAGATAGCCGTAACCGGTTCCGCTTAATGTAAGCACGGCACTCATTTTTCCGTCTTTCGCTGTCAAGATACAATCCACTACTTTAAACATAGAAGAACTGGAAACTACGTCCATGCTGTAGATTCCGTTGGCTACATTTACTTCTGGTGCAGGATTCGGATTTGGAACCGGATCCGGTGTCGGTGTTGGTGCCGGATTCGGAATGTACATCCATAAGTACTGTTTGTCATACCAGGTCTGATCTTTTGACTTTCTCAAAGATACCGGAATTGTCTGTCCCGCTTTTTCTTTCGGCACATTGAAATGAAATGTCCATGCACCTTCTTCATCCTTTGTTCCTTCTATAACAGATGCTTTCAACAAATCATCTTTTGAACCAAGAGAAAGCGCATCAAATCCTGTGTTATTTGTCTTGATCGTAATATCAAGCTTATCATCCTTTTCAACAACTGTTGATTCACTGACCTTGAACATCTTGAACTCTTCAGCGTCTTCTTTTACTACTTTCACAGATTCTCCTGTTACAGAAGGAGCCTCCTGCAGTGGCGGAAGTTCCGGTTCCGGAGTATTCGTAGAATCGTTAGAATCTGTAGAAGATTCTGATTTACCTGTCTCATCTTTTATCTGTATATCCTTATTATCAGCTTTTTCGTCCGCAACCTTATCTAAGACAGTTGTACCTGGATTTTTCCCTGTGGTTTCTGTATCTTTCTCTTCTGAATTATTTTCTAAGTTGTTTTCTGAATTGTTTTCTGAGTTGTTCTCTAAATTTGGTTTTGTTTCTGCTTCGATTGAATTCTGATTATCTGATTTATCCGAAGAATTATCAACTTTCTCAGATTCCTCTGTCTGATCTTCTTTAACATTTCCTGCGTCTTCTGTCTGATTCTCATCTTGTTTCTTATCTAGATCAGCTTCTTCCACCTCAACCGTTTCCTGTAAATTTGTCTCATACTGCTGCTCATTTTCCGCCGCATATGTTCTTGTATAAGACAATGGTGAAATCATCATAGAACCTGTCAGCATAAGCGCAAGCCATCTGCTCTTATTTTTCATTTCTTTTTTTCTCCTCATAAGTCATGAATTATAAAATGCGAAAATGGATAGAATTATCCTGACTCGAATGAATGATTGCTGGTCACACGTAATGCGAACAGTAGGAAGGGTTCTTTCGGTACAATCAATTACTCGTGATCTGGAATTCATATATTCCCCGCACCAGCGATCGGCAGGTTTCCTGACTTACAGATCTTCTATACAGAACACCTTCCCGGTCTCCCAGTGGATGTGCAGATTCTCTGCACTTATCTGTATAGGAGCGATCTTCTGAAATCTATTCGGCTCTGAAACAGTTGCCTTAAAACGATTTCTAAGAAGACCGCATTTCTGCTCACAGTGACGAGTTCGTACAGGTCTTACACCTGTTTCCCTTTTACCTGTTTCGATTAGGATATGTACTCAAACATCCCCTGATCAAACAGCACCGAACGCTCTTATTTCTGACTAACTATAACATTTCATTATATTGAAGTCAACTATTCTGCCTTCACAGCCCAGCGCATCTTCGTGGATCTTGCTCTTCCGTTCTGCGCGCATTCCTGTGCTGACGGACGTACCACGTCTCTTGCATATTCGGAATAGATTCCTTCTTTATATCCTGCTTTGAGTGCTTTCTTTACAAGCTTATCCTCGCCTGAATGGAAGGTAAGAATCGCTACTCTTCCACCCGGTTTCAACGCTCCCGGAAGCTTCTCCATGAATTCGTACAGTACTTCGAACTCATTATTGACATCAATACGAAGTGCCTGGAATGTTCTTTGGCAAGTCTTCTTGATAATATCCTTCTTTTCTTTATTATTTGGAAGGAAATCCAAAGTCTTCTCGATCACATTTCTAAGCTTTGTTGTTGTATCGATGCGATTGCCTCTGCGAATCTCATTTGTAATTGCTTTCGCCAGTTCTTCGCAGTATGGCTCGTCTGAATTTTCATAAAGCATTCCGGCGAGTTCTTCCTCGGAAATGTTATCCAGGCGCTCTGCCGCGCTGATGCCTTTCTCCTGGTTCAATCGCAGATCCAGCGGTCCGTCAACTTTGAAGGAAAATCCTCTCTTCGGATTGTCGATCTGCATGGAGGAAACTCCGAGGTCCGCAAGGATAAAATCAAATCCGCCAACTTCTTTTGCAATCTCATCGATCGTGCAGAAGTTCTGCAGACGGATACTTAAAATGTCTTCTCCGAACCCCTGATCTGCCAGACGTTTCCTTGTCTTTGCAGACTCTTCCGGGTCAACATCTGTTGCATAGATGTGCCCCTTGCCTTTCAGACACTCAAGCATTGCTTTCGTATGTCCACCGTATCCGAGTGTCGCATCAAACCCAGTCTCGCCCGGCTGGATCTTCAGAAAATCCAGGATCTCATTTACCATGATAGAAATGTGCATTCCGGCAGGAGTGTTTCCCTTCTGGATTACATGCGCGATTGTGTCCTGATATTTCTCCGGCTGTAACTCTTTATATTTCTCCTCGAATTTCTTCGGGTATTTTCCTTTGTATCTCACACGACGCTTATGCGGTGTCTGTGATTCCTGGATATTCTGATTGTTCTGTTCGCTCATTTCTCTCTCCTTGTATATTCACATATATTTTCTATATTATTTTCCAGACCTGACTGTATATTTCTAAGACGCTTCTCTGAAATATTCTCATTTGTTCTGAGAATTTCCATAATCTTATCCACGTTCCATCCAACTTCTGTTCATCAAACCAATCGAACTGATGAAACAATTCCAATTGTCTGTCCGGACTCATTCCGTTATTTCCAAACGGCTTTGCAACATAAGAATAATCTGACGGCAGTTCAAGCATCTCTGCCCTGCACCAGAGACAGGTCCCACTGTCAAAGATTGGTGCCACTCTTGTATATTCTAATGTCTCAACATTACGGATTACACCAAAATTTCTCCAATGTCTGTCTTCATTTGCAAGAATATAATCACAGACAAACATCTTTGTAAGCATTTCTTCCGCATTTTTTAATCCAAGCTCCTGATAAACAGATAACAGAAATTGGTAGTCATTCATAGAGGATGGTTTCTTCTTATTGCAAAGCACATCATATGCTGTTATAAGTTCCTCGTTCTCGCCAAGCATATTTTTACATGCAGAATACGTTGACCTTCCTTCTTGGTGCAAAAAATATGGAACATAATCTTCTTTCTCTAGAAGCTGTTGATGAAGCACCGTCGCTGCGACTTCATTCTGCACTTCCTGACGGAACAATGCAGATCCTGTCTTCAGAAGAATCCTCTCGCCATTTACGATCTTCCATTTCTTATTCAAATCTCCTCCCAAAGTGGAGTTCGGTGACATGAGATTCGGATGTCCTGACGACTGCTGTCCGAGTGTCAGGATTCCAAGATCATCTGTAAAATTATTATCAAAAAAATTGATAGCTTTCCACTGCTGTGGTGCTGCTGTATCATTGATCCAATAGCGATCTGATAAAGACAGTCCAAAGTTTTTCTCTGCTAATGCAAGAGTACTGTCGAGATCCAGACAATCCAAAACCTGTTGGATCTGATTTCTTGATGCCGGAATTGCTCTTCCCTTCCACCAGGCATTCAAGGCTTTCTTCGTCACATTTCCTTTTTGATCTACTGTTGACGGTGGCGCATACCGAGCGTCATGAACTTCCAGGATTTTCATAACCGCATGAACTTCCAGATCATAATCAAATTCTAAAACCGGTGTGTTCTTATTCATTAAAAGATATCGTGCCATTATGTTCCTCCTGTTCTTATCTTTGCAACGTATGTACAGTATACCATGAAAGTTATTCACAATATACCATGAACTTTGAAATGTTTTCCACATAAGTCTGCATATTTTTCACCTTTTCACATTTCTTTACCAGAACCTGCATGGATTCGCTATTTTATCCGGCTGCATATCTTACTGCCACATTCATCACTCCGGCAAGCATCATCACAACCACCGGATTCAGTTTTGTCTTACGAAGCAGTAACAGACAGATTCCAAAGATCACCACCATAGACCATTTTGTTGCAGCAAACTGCACAATTCCATCTGCCCAGAATGCAGTGTGCAGAATTGCGATTCCTGCTGATGCGATCAGTGCGACAACCGCCGGTCTTAATGATTCCAGCACGCTCTGGAACATTTTCATTTTCTTATATCTTAAATAAAACCATGCGATCAAAGTTACGATAATACAAGACGGCAGAATGCACCCACAGGTCGCCGCAACAGATCCCGGAACTCCCGCAATCTTGCTGCCGACAAATGTTGCCGCATTGATCGCAATCGGCCCAGGTGTCATCTGGGAAATCGTGATCAAATCTGTGAATTCTGTCATCGTAAGCCAACCATGCTGTGTCACAACCTGTTCTTGGATCAGAGGCATCGCCGCATAACCGCCGCCAAAGCTGAACATTCCAATCTGAAGAAAGCTTAAAAACAATTTCAAATAAATCATTTCTCTTCACTTCCTTTCTTCGTGATCTTTTTCTCAATTAATGCGCGGAGTACTCCGACAATTCCACAGATCAGAATCACATAGACTACATTTACCTCAAATATGCAGGAAGCTGTAAATGCCCCGACCATAAGTACGTATGACAAAGCATCTTTCTTCTTCACGATTCCGGCACCCATGTCATATGTCACAGATGCGATCACGGCGCCTACTCCGGCTTGCATTCCTTCGAGCATTAAGCTGATGATCTGGTTATTTCGAAATGTCTGATAGCCGACAGAAAGTATTGATATAATAAGAAATGGTGGAATTACTGTCCCGGCAATTGCTGTCAGAATCCCCGCAATTCCAGCCAGTTTATACCCGATCACGATTGCTCCGTTCACTGCGATTGCTCCCGGTGCCGACTGCGCGATCGCCACAAGATCCAACATTTCTTCTTCCTCAATCCAATGATATTCATCTACGAACTTTTTCTTCATCAGGCTGACGATCACATAACCTCCACCAAATGTGAACGCGCTCAAGTAAAAGGTTGACCAGAAAATCTTCCACAATTTTTTATCTTGTTTTTTCCCTTGCGTTTTTTCTTGTTGTTCTTCCATATATATTGTCCTCGTATATTATGATTATGCGAATTGCGTAGCACTAGAACTCCCGCCACACTATATGCTATTGACAGGCAAAATTCCCTAACTATGATATTCTTTCTCTTGTAGTCTATCGCAATCAAATTGATTCTGCAATCTCCTTGATTTTTTTCACATTATATTTTCCTTTTTGAAACCTTAATTTTATCTGAATTTCCCCTATTTGGAAAGTGATTATGATACAATAAGAACAGTAATATTTATCATAAAGGAGATTGAACTTGAGAAAGCCATTTTTTCGATTATCTTGTGCCGTTCTCCTGTGTTGCTGCCTGACCGGATGCGGTAGTATACAGCACAAATCCCGTACGGACACAGCACAAAGTTCTAAGGCACCACCCAAGACAGCGGATGATTTTTCTATCTCCTCAGATTCTGAAAATGAAACTGTAGATGAACCTTCTTCTGCTGATGCCGCCAACGCATCTGTTTCTGAATCCGCAACTCAGCAGGAACCACTGACCGGCGCAGCGGCTCTTTACAGCAATGGACAGGAGATCAGCTTTGACCCTTCCTGGCAATACGCAGACTTTTCTGCGATTAATTCTGGAACAGCTACTATTTATCTTGCAGATTCTGACCGCAAGGATATCGTCGTTGGCGTGAATGCCGGACATGGAACTTCTGGTGGTTCTTCTGTAAAGACGCAGTGTCACCCAGATGGTTCTGCAAAGACAACCGGCGGAAGCACTGCTCAGGGTGCAACTTATGCGACTGCTGTTTCCGGTGGAATGACATTTAACGATGGAACTGCTGAAAGCACTGTTACACTTCAGATGGCTCAGATTCTGAAAGATAAGCTGCTTGCTCAAGGATATGATGTCCTTATGGTGAGAAATAGCGACGATGTCCAGCTTGATAATGTTGCCCGCACCGTACTCTGTAACAATGTAGCTGACTGTCACATCTCACTCCACTGGGATGGAGATGGATTGGGATATGACAAAGGCTGTTTCTACATTTCTGTGCCAGATGGTCTGAAAAGTATGGAACCTGTCGCTTCCCACTGGCAGGAACATGATGCACTTGGAGCATCTCTTGTAGAAGGACTTCGTACGGAGGGAATGACCATTTATCAAAACGGTTCTATGAATATCGATCTGACGCAGACTTCTTATAGTACGATTCCGTCTGTTGATATGGAACTTGGAAATGCAAGCTCTGACCACAGTGATTCCACACTAAACAGTCTGGCTGATGGTCTAACTGCCGGAGTCAATGCTTATTTTGGAAATTAGAATTTCTTTATTGTGATATTTAATTTTATTTTTTAAGGAGGAGTTTTATGGAGCCACTCATTCGTGTTAAAAATATGTACAAGATTTACAACCCTGGAGAAAATGAAGTCCGCGCGCTGATGATGTTTCTCTTGAGATCAACCAGGGGGAATTTATTGCCATTGTCGGGCATTCCGGTTCTGGTAAATCTACATTTATGAATATGCTCGGCTGTCTTGACACACCTGATTCCGGGGAATATTTTCTGGACGGAAAAGATGTCGCCAATCTCTCAGACAATGAACTGTCTGATATCCGCAATCACAAGATTGGCTTCATCTTTCAGGGATTCAATCTGATCCCAAACCTGGATGCGCTTGGAAATGTAGAACTTCCGCTGATCTACCGTGGACTTGGAAAACAACAGAGAAAAGAGATTGCAGGGGAAGCGCTGTCGAAAGTTGGATTGGAAAATCGTATGGATCACAGACCGAACCAGCTCTCCGGTGGACAGCAGCAGCGTGTTGCTGTAGCCAGAGCAATTGCCGCGCAGCCGCCGATCATCCTTGCTGATGAGCCGACCGGTAACCTGGACAGTAAGTCGACTATCGAGATCATGAATATTCTGAAAGACCTTCATGAATCTGGAAGAACAGTTATTATTATTACACATGATGATGAAATTGCCAATCAGGTAGACCGCGTTGTCCGCATTATGGATGGAAAGATTGTGAGTGATAGTGTAAATCAGTAACAATTTAAATGCTTACCCGCACTTAAAGAGAGGGGGCAGTACTTCACGATTTCTCAATCGTTGAATCACTGCCCTCTTTCTATGTTTCTTATTAGATACTTCTTACTGGAATTCTAATTACTTCTATTCACTTTTTATTCAACTGATACAAGCTCAATCTTGAAGTTCAGTTCTTTTCCTGCCATCTCATGGTTTGCATCGAAAGTAATTGTTGTCTCTTCCTTAGCTGTTACCTTTACCGGGAATGGCTGTCCATACTGATTGGACAGATACAGCTGCTGTCCTACTTCAAGATCCTCAGATCCCGGAAGCTCTGCGATCTCTACTGTAAAGATAGCTTCCGGATTCGGCATTCCGTAAGCTTCTTCCGGCATCAGATGGATGTCTACTACCTGACCAACTTCCATATCAGCTACTGCTGCGTCAAATCCTTTGATCATCTGTCCTACACCACATACAAACTCAAGCGGCTCTCCACGGTCATAAGAAGAATCAAATTGAGTTCCGTCATTGAATGTTCCTTTGTAATGTGTACGGCATTTCTTTCCAACATTCTTTCCTTCCATTGTAGTGTGTGATCCGCATCCGCCACCGCAGCTGCTTCCACAAGAATGTCCCTCTTCATGATCTCCGCAGGAATGTCCTTCCTCATGGTGATGATGATCACATGTAGCTCCTCTGGATACGAGCTCACCTTTCAGGTATGCCTCTACTGCCTGATCTGCATCTCCCTGAGCACCTGAACACAATTCAACACCAGCCTCTGCAAGTGCTGTCTGAGCTCCGCCACCGATTCCACCACAGATCAGAACATCTACGTTCTGTCCTGCAAGCAGTCCTGCCAGTGCTCCGTGTCCTTCCCCATTAGAACCGATTACTTCACTGGAAACCACCTTATCATCTTCCACTTCGTACACTTTGAAAGTCTCTGTCTTTCCAAAATGCTGGAAAATATTTCCGTTGTCATAAGTTACTGCAATTTTCATTGTAAAATCCTCCGTTTTCAAGATTTCCTGTCTATCTAGTATAATCCATTACGCAGGTAAAAGCAACCTTTGTGTAAATGTGGATAGAGTACGATAGAGTACACAGTATCATTGACACAATCTTCTCAAGACACTATACTTGTTATAAAACTTACTCCAAACCATCAGAAAGTGAGCACAACCATGGAATATGAACACATCACCCATTCCTTTGAACCAATATATAATGAAGACTCCGAGATTCTGATTCTTGGGACGCTTCCTTCTGTAAAATCCCGGGAAAATAATTTCTACTACGGACATAAACAAAATCGATTCTGGAAATTGTTGGCGAAGCTTTGTAAAGAAGAAACTCCGCAGACAATTGAGGAGAAAACTTCCATGCTGCTCCGTCACCACATCGCCATCTGGGATGTCATCCAAAGCTGCGACATCAAAGGCTCCAGTGACAGCAGTATCAAAAATGTGACACCAACCGATCTGAATCAGATTTTAAATCACTGTCGGATTCGACAAATCTATGCAAATGGAAATAAAGCCGGAGCTCTTTATAAGAAATATCAGCAGCCGCTGACAGGAAGAGGGATCCTTGTACTCCCTTCCACCAGCCCGGCAAATGCCGCCTGGTCACTGGAGCGTTTGTACGAAAAATGGAGTGTCATTCACTAACCTGTTCTCTTCTCTGCTCAAACACTGCTGCCAGCCTCGGCAGAATCTTGTTGCAAGCCATCGTGTAAGCCGCACCGAATACATTTGCCCCAATACGAAGTGCAACAGCATACGGCATCCCGAATAAGCCGGACGCAATCGACAATGCACCAAATGTATTAAATGCTGTCTGCCATGCATACCCTGCAGAATATCCGACTCCAATTCCTCCGATCATTCCGATGTATGGATACATAGACTCCGGAAGCACCAGATACAGGATAACAAATAACAGACATCCTACTATATTAAATGCAGCTCTCTTACCTGCTCGCTCTCCACAGTCATCCGGGAATGGAAGACAAACAGACATGCTTGCGATTCCCGCCCACATTGCTCTTGGAAGTCCAAGCAATGACATGAACAGCATTGCGCTGGAAACAACCAGTGAAAGACGAATGTACCATCTGTTTCTTGCGGAGTTAATATCGAACTCGCGGAACAAATCAAGAAATGATCTTCGATACGGTCTGTTCTTCTGATTCTTATAGAAAATCGCCATACACAATACCATTCCAACCAAAAGGCCAGCCACACGATACAAGTACTCCTGTCCGGTCACATCATATCCCTGAAGAAGAAGATATCCAAGAACAAATGTAGAATGATTGTACATAATCACATTGTGACATCCCAGAATCATAAGAAGCAAAATGCATACTACATTAATAAAGAATGCCGGAACCGGTGACACCATATTCGAAAGCTTCGGTCCTGCAATCAATATTCCAAAGATTCCGACGATGGAGGCCAATCCGTGCGTTGTACGAATTCCAAAATCTGCCTGTCGAAGAACAAGCACCGCAAGAAGCACTGTAACGCCTACTACACTGTTGTTATTCCCTGTGAAATGACTGTATAAGGAAACCACTGCCACACAAAACGCCATTACAAGATAGACCTTAAAATTATAAATAAGAATGTGTCTACGTCTTTCCTTCTTGTCTTCTGTCGCTTTGATCAGCTGCTTAGATGCAACTGAACTAAGCTGTAACTCCTGATAAAATGTCATATATCTCTTCCTCCACTGTTATTTTTCTTCAAAATATCAACGAGAAACTATAATACAAATCCATCACGGAGTCAATAAAAACTTTATTAAAATTTTCTGATAAATCGAAATTATTCAAACAATATATAGAATTTATTTTTTAGGCTTTACAAACCGTTCGCTCTATGATAAGATAGTTTGTGTCGAGCGGAAGTGGCGGAATGGCAGACGCGCTAGATTCAGGTTCTAGTGGGAGTTTTATCCTGTGGGAGTTCAAGTCTCCTCTTCCGCATTGATGAAATGCAAGAGAAACCTTTGATTTTCAAGGGGTTCTCTTTTTTGTTATCTGAAATTTGCCCATTTTGGGTTACCTCTGTTTTTTCTTCTCCTTACATAACATCTTTGCATTAATCTTTACTTGCGCAAATGGATTGGAATTGATAAAAGCAACAATCTCACATGCGAGACACTTTCCATTTATGTAATTTCCTCATCGTCCAGGACTTCTCCTCAGAAAACGCTCTATAAAATTTATGAATTTATCGTAAATTTATATATTTTTTTGTGTGTTTTTCTTATATTTGTGTTATAATAGATTTTAATTTGGTTTATCTTTCACTTAATTATGGAGGCATAAATTTATGACAAAAAATCATACTGAACAAACTGGATCGAATCTTCTGGCTCACCCCGGTAGGACTTCCGACTCTTCCCCCAAAAATACTGTTTCTAAACAGATGTCTCTATCTGATTCTATTTTATCGGGAGCAGTTGTGTCGTATCGAAAGGCAGGTTATACATTCGGTCGACACTTACATACTAATATTGAGATTTATCGAATTCTTTCCGGAGAATGTTATATGGATATTCAATCAGAAACCCTGCATTGTACAAAAGGTGACTTTATTATGATCCTTCCTGATATGGTGCATTCTTTTTATCTGAATGATACTTCAGATTGCGAGTTTCAGCATATACATTTCAACCCTGATATGTTTTCAACTATCATTATTGATAATGATGGAATATTCCCGATTACGCTTCTTCATGCTGTATTATTTTCTTCACATTTTTATTATCGACTCATCTCTGATGAAACGATTGATAAGTATCTTCAGAAATTGATTGATTTGCATACTTCCTCTGACAGTCTGTTTACAGCCGCTAATCTTAATGTTGCTCTTATGGACCTGATGCTCCATATTCTTGATCACACAGAGCTTGTACATGAACGTGAACATACAGAGCCTCAACTTCAAAACAGTTATGTAGCTTATACATTGAATTATATTCAAACACATTACGCTACAAAAATTTTACAAGAAGACATTGCACAACAATTGCATATTTCCGTCCGTTATCTTAGTAAACTTTTCAAGAGTTATATGGGCGTCACATTATCAAACTATATTAATATTTATCGTATCAATCGCTCCATTGAGCTAATGCAGGATACCAATTTAACCTTAACGGAAATTGCACTGCAGGTTGGATTTAAAGACTCGCAGCACTATTCCAAAGTCTTTGGAAGCGTTATTAATGCAACACCTTCTCAATACAGGAAAACGTTTTTAATAAAATAACTAATCAGAAACCCAGAATTTTACTCCTGGGTTTCTCTGATTAGTTATTTCTTTTATACCAATTTTCTTTTTTTACAGTTCTATGCTTTCTTCTAAATCATAACCGCACTGTTCATTACGCCAGTTTATCGATTCTTTACATAAACACATAATAACTACTGCACTTAGCAGAAATGATAGAATCATGATAAGACTTATAACTACAATCATTTTATCTTATTCTCTTTCTTTTAATCAGTACAACAACAATTCCTGTTGCCAGACAGAGGATTGCAACTCCTGCTACACCTGCTACATTTGCTGCATCACCTGTTTTTACTGCATTTGATGTCTTATTTGCAGTGCTTGTAGTATTCTTGTTGGATGATCCGTTATTGTTTGATCCGCCATTAGATGAACCATTGTTGGATGTTCCGCTGTTGCTGTCATCCTTTTTATTGTCATCTTTCTTGTCATCATCCTTCTTGTCGTCGCCCTTATTGTTGTCGTCTTTCTTGTCTTCTTTTACTTTCAGAGCTTCTTTTGCTTCTTTTACAGACTGTACTGCTGCATCGATCTCGTCCTGAGTTGCATCTGGATTCTGAAGAACTGCATTGGCTGCATCAATTGCTGACTGAAGGGCTGCAAGGGACTCTTCTGTATACTGCTCTGTATCTCCTACAACCTTTGTTGCATCTTCTACAGCAGCTTTCAGTTCATCCTTCTTAACAGGTGCTTCCGGCTTCGGTGTCTCTTTCTCAACAAGAGCTTTCTGTGCTGCCTGACTGCTTTCTCTGCTGCGTCTACTTCTTCCTGTGATGCATTCTCATCAGCTAATACTTCTTTCGCTGCTTTGATTTCTTTCTGAAGCTTCTCGATAGACTCTTCTGTGTATTTGTCAACTAATGCGGCATCGCCTTCTGCTGCTATAATTGCAAGGTTCAGAGCATCTTTCTTTGCTTTCGCTTTCAGAGCTGCAAGCTTAGCCTCTACATTTGCCTTTGCTTTATCTACTTTATCCTGATCAGCATTTGGATCGTCGTAAATAGCCTGTGCAGCTTTGACTGCATCTTCAAGATCTTTCAAAGATGACGGTGTGTATTGCTCTGTCTCTGCAAGTTTTTTGTTTGCTGTATTAATTGTTGCTAACAGATTTTCTTTCGCAATTGTAAGCTCATCTTTTGCAAATGTTACTTCAATTGTATGATTTGCAACAATATCTTCGAAAGCATACTCTGTTGCAATAGTTTCTACATTTTCTCCGTCCACTGTAATACTTTCAATATGGTATCCCTTGTCCGGAGTGATCGTGAATACTTTGGATGTTCCCTTATAAACTGTTGTTGTGGCTTCCGGTGCAATCTTTCCGCCTTCACCTGCTGTTGCTGTGATTGTAAACTGTGTCTGGATATCAGCAATCTTTGCTTTGATTTCGGCTTTCTTTTCATCTACATCTGCCTGAGATGTGTTTTCTGTGAATGCCTTTCCAGCGTTTACCATCTCCTGAAGTTCTACAAGAGCTGTTGCTGAATATTTATCTTTGTCTTCTGCGTTAAGATTTCTTCTGCCTCAGCAATCGTTGCTTTAAGGTCTGTAAGGTCTGCTTCACTTGCAGTTCTTATCAATTGAATATCCAGTTTATCAAGCTGTGGAGCTTTGTTTGTGTCCGGTGCTGTAAGAACCAAAGTTCCTGCTCCTGCAGTTTTTACTTCAATGTTAAGTTCGAATGTCTTCACAGTTAAGTTGTTACCTTCTTTTGTTGACGGACAATCTACTGCGCTGCCTCAATCTTACTTCCTTCCTCAGAAAATGCAAGTTTATTCAGTGCTCCTGCACGATAAGTACCTGTTACTTTATAAATTCCAGGAACGTTTGCTGTATAAGCGTACTTAGCATAATCTTTGTATGCCATACAGTTCAGGAATTTTCCATTACTTGCCCAGCCCTCAGAAGTAATTGTAAGCGGCCAGTTCGGATCAGAATCTGAATCATTGCTATTGATCAATTCTGTAGCATGTTCTGCTTCCAGTGTGCTTGTTACGCCCTTTGTTTCTGGGAATTTAAATGGATTTTCTGCTGTATAATTTGCAAATGCAAATGTTGCCTCAATTTTATGTGCTTTATCCACATCACTAAATGTGTAAGAAGTTTTCTTTCCTACGGAATTTCCATCAACTTTTACATCTGCGATTTCATATCCTGAATTCGGAGTAATTGTAAATGTTGCGCTTTCGCCTTCTGTTACGTCTACTTTGCCTTCTGTAAGACTCTCAGCTGTGATAGTTCCACCTTCGCCGGCTGTAGCTGTGATGGCAATTTTCTAATTTAACACTCTTCGGGCTAATGATGAAGTAGTCGATTCCAGGACCTTTATTGGTATTCGGTGCTGTAATAGAGATCATTCCATCTCCAGGTGTTGTTACTTCAATATCAAATTCTACAGTTCCAAAAACAACGTTTCCGTTATTCTTTGTCGGATCAACTACAACTGTTTTCTCTGCGATCTTTCCATCTGCTTCTGTAATCTTGATACCATTTTTCTCATTTTCAGCGGATCCACTGCGATATCTCATAACCACATGATAGGTGCCTGCTTTGTCTGCATGATAAGCATATTTCAAAACATCTTTGAATGCCATATCTGTGACAAATTTTCCATTACTTGCATCGCTATTATCTGCAATCTTCATCGGCCACTTCGGATCAGAATCTGAATCATTGCTATTATTTAACTCTGTCGCAAATTCCGCTTCCAGCTTAGCACTTGTTTCTGCTCTCCATTGGAAGTTGAAACGATCATTCTCTGTATACTTTTCACGAACCTTAAGTGCAGCTTTTGCTTTATCTAATTCTGTGTATGCGCTTCTGATTGTTGCATCTGTTGCACTCTCATTTTCCACTACTTCCTGAGCTGTCTTCAGTGCTTTAGCAAATGCGTCCCATCCTTCTGAATAAAGATGTTCTTCCAACGCCGCTGAATTCGTAACCAATGTCTGAAGTTTATCTTTTGTAATTCCATCTGCATCTTTGATTGTGATTCTTGCAGAACCGTTAAATCCGATAATTGCTTTCTCCGGTGTTTTTTTCGTCAGCTCAATTGAGAATACACGTCACCAGTCAGATTGGTATTTCGTCTTGTCTCTGCTACTTAACATTTTTCTGATACGCCATCCTCTAATGTAACGGTTGGCGAAAACTCGGTAACAAAGTCATCCTGAATTGCACTTCCCGGGTTTGGCTGGATCTTAGCTGTGATGGTTCCTTTTGTTCCACCTACACGTTTGATTGTTGCCTCCAGTGAAGAGTTTTCATCCATTGTGTATGCAGAATTCTCAAGTTCAATCATTCCTACGCCACCATTGTTGATTACGTAAGCCGCTTCTACACCGATTGCAGCATTTGTCTTTGCTACAAGTTTTAATGTATGCTCTTTATCCTCTAAATCTTCAGATTCGAAGATTTTTGCTCCTGTGGATCTGCTTTCTGCATGTGTATTAATTGTTTCTACTAGCTCATCATCAATATAAACATCCGCTTGACCATGACCTGGATCTGTTGTACCCATCAGATATACTTTTGTTCCGCTAAATTTGTAAGTAAAATATGCATCTGCTTTATTGGACCATGTATTCTGTCCGTTGATGTACTGGCTTCCTGTCTGAGGATTCCATCCTGTGGAGCTAAATGTAAACTTACTTGTCTCATTAACACTTGTTGTATCCATTCCTTCCGGCGCTGCTCCTGCCAGCTGGAATCCTTCACTTGCTTTGTATACACCAACTTCACTCAACATCGGTACTTTTCCGTCTGATGTTCCTACTGTAATCTTCACCTGAGTTGCTGATACCGGAGCTGTTCTAACCAGTCTCTTTGCACCAACAGTTTTTCCGTTTTTCAGTGTCTGCCACTGTGCATCATCAGACGCTTTGTATTCAACTTTATAACTATTGATACGCTGTCCCTTTTGGATTGCTTCTTCAATAGAAACCACATCAAACTTCTTAGCTTTGTCCCATTTGATCGTCAGACTTCCTTCTTTTGTTCCATCGTCTGTTGTCCAGTATGTTTCATCTTTAGCATCTACTACATTTCCCGGTTTAAACGCTGTATCATTTCCACGAACATTAGATGCCTCAATTGTGGTTCCTTCTTCTTTTGCCAGATTGGTTCTGAAAGTATCTTCCACATTCTGTCCAAATTCTGTTATTCTTTTCAGAATCGGCTCATCTACTGTACCTTGGTTATTCGGCGGTACATTCAGAAGCATGGTTGCATTATGTCCTACAGAATCAAAGTACATGTTAGCAAGCTGTGTAATTGTCTTCGGAGTCTTCTTTTGAGTTCCCCAAAACCATCCGGATGTAATACGTCCGTCACACTCCGGAACTGTCCATTTATTACCATTTTCATATCCTTTGGAATAAGGTGTACTTCCATTGCTGTCAATAGTATTCTTGTCATAATTGACATTTGACTTTGCCCAGGTATCCTCAAAAGCTACACCGTCTTCATTTCCAATCCAGCGAACGGTTGTATATGCCTGAGCTCCGAATAACATACAGTCTGCTGAATTACCTGCTACTTCTTTTCCTTGATACTTTTGGATTGTAGCAAACCACTTCTTAAAGTCGTACTCCTGTGCATTGGCACCGCTTCCTTTGGCTCCATCCATCCATACTTCAACAAAACGTCCCTTGTTTCCATACTTTTTATTTCCGAGGATTTCTTCTAACTGATTGTTATAATACACATTATAATCCAATACATCTTTCTCTGGTGTTGTTGGATTTCCGTTCGCATCTTTATATCCGTAAGATGGCTCATGAATATCCCATGGAGACAGGTAAAGTCCCATGTCCATATCATAGGTGGAACAAGCAGCTGAGATTTCTGCAAGAATATCTCCTTTATACCCTGCTTCCTCTGTATCATAGTCTGTCCATTTACTCGGCCAGATACAGAAACCATCATGATGTTTCGCTGTTATAATGAGTTTCTTGAATCCTGCTTCCTTTAATGTTCTCACCATGGTATTTGCATCAAATTTCTGATCCAACTTAAAGATTTCACTCGGCTTTTTATTTCCGTAATGCTCTCCCCACTCAATTTCATTGAATGTATCGGACCGAAGTGGCAGAATGCTGCCAGTTCATCTTTCTGATATTTGTACTGATTCGCATCTGGTACAACGTCATCTGCTGCCGGTTCTGGTGTACCTGTCTTTTTACATTTAGAATCTGTCACTCCGCTTTCAGCAGCAGATACAGTAACAACTGCCGGTCCAATTGAACTAAATACAGTTGTCACTCCAAGAACAAGGCCCATAAACATTGATACGGTCTTTTTCTTCATTTTGTTCCTCCTTATTATTCATACGGGCAGCAATCAGGACTTCCTGACTCCCGCCTGTTTGAACTAATTTTTTCCTTTTATAAAGCCAAGGTTAAGTGTTTCTTAATCCTCTTTTTTACGTTTTACTACACCAAGTCCTGCAACTGCAGATGCTGCTAATGCAAACAACCATGTTACTACATTTGTTGTATCTCCAGTCTTAGCTGCATGTGATGTAGTACTTCCAGTACTTGTAGTACCTTGTTACCTGATCCGTTATTGTTTGATCCGCCATTAGATGAACCATTGTTGGATGCTCCGCTGTTGCCATCATCCTTCTTATTGTCACCCTTATTGCTGTCGTCTTTCTTGTCATCATCTTTCTTGCCGTCATCTGTCTTCTTTTCTACAAGAGCATTGAGGGCTTTTGCGATGGCTTTATTTGCTTCGTCAACCTGAACCTGAGTTGCATTTTCGTCATTCAGAACGGATGCGTACTGATCGTAAACTGCCTGCAGGGCTTTCAGTGATTCTGCTGTGTACTTGTCTGTTGCTGCAAGTGCTGTATCGGCCTTTGCTGTAGTTGCCTTGAGTTCTGTCTTGTCAACTACTGTCGGCTCAGGAGTTACAGGTGTTTTCGCGGTTGTAAATGTAACTGCTGCCTTTGCGGATACATTGTTATTTGTATCAACAGCTTCTACCTCTACTGTGTATTCTGTTCCTTCTGTAAGACCTGTCAGTACATATTCTGTTGTTGCTACCAGTGTATCATTTACCTGAGCTCCGTTTACATATACATTGTATCCGGCAACTCCTTCATTATCTGTAGAAGCTGTCCATGTAACAGTTGCACCTGTCTTTGTAACATCAGATGCTTTTACGTCTGTCGGAACGCTTGGTGCTTCTGTATCGACTGCCTTTGCTGTTGTAAATGTAGCTGCCTCTGATTTCTCAGATACATTTCCTGCTGCATCTACTGCTTCAATCTCTACACTGTAATCTGTAGCTGGTGTAAGACCTGTCAGATCATACTCTGTAGCTGTTACCAGTTTTGTGTTTACCTTTTCTCCGTTTACATATGCGTTGTATCCAGTTGTTGCAACGTTATCCAAAGCTGCTTCCCATGCAACATGAGCTGTTGTCTCTGTAACATCTGCTGTTCTTACTGCTGTCGGAGCATCCGGTGCTTCTGTATCAACTACTGCCTTGTCAACGTATGTGATGATCGGAGTAACATGAACAGACGGCTTGCTTGGATTGCTGTTGCAGCTTGCTGTTACGCGGATCACATCGCCCTTGTTCAGTTCAATCTCATCAAAATTTGCCCAGTCTGCTGCTTTCTGATTACTTGTTGAAAGTGTTACACTCTGTTTTACTGTATCATTTACAAGAAGGCTTAATGTAACTGTTCCACCTGAGTTTCCAGCCTGACGCAGATACGGCTCACCATCTTTTACATTGAAGGATACCGTACCGCTCTTCGGTGCTCTGAATACCATTGCTGTCGAATAAGAAGTCTGCGGTGGAGCAGAGATCAGTCCATGAATGGAATCGCTCATTGCTGTACTGTGATTTGGAGCATCTACACCAACACCATAGTATGTATTCAGTACCCAGTTCGGATAAGTATTATCATAAGCTGTCATATCAGCCCAGTCGCCATTACCGTTCTTCTGCTGTGCAAACCATACATTTCCCTGCTGCTGTCCTGCATAGTCCAGTGTCCAGTTGTATGTATTCTTCTGAGCTACCGTATAGTCATTTGTTGTTCCATCTTCAGCCGTGATGCGTACTGTCATTCCTGCTGTTACTGCATCTCCGTCAGCTAATGCTGTTCCATTGTTCAGTACGGAAACTGTTGCTGTATCAGCTACTGTGATGTTCTTCTTCAGCTCGCTGACTGTTGTAGCATTTGCTGTTGTATAAGGAACACTCAGTGTCTTTCCGCTTACCATGTAGTAAGAAGATTTCAGTTCTTTATCAGAACTTGCAACGACTGTATAAGTTACATCATCCATTCCTTCGTAAGAAAGAACGATGTTCATTCCGCCTTTGACGATGTCAGAATCGCCAAGTACTGTATCACCACTCTTAACAGTTACTGTAACGCCTGTATCAACGATGATGTTGTTGCGGAACTGCTCTACTGTTGTATTCTTCGGAAGATCACTTACATTTGTTCCTGAAATTGTGTATGTATTGGAACGAAGTACAAGTGCTGTAACTACATCACTTTCCGCTGCTCCGATCTCCGGTACTGCTGTGATCGCATGTCCGAAGAAGTCGTGATCGATCGTATAACCATTTCTGTCAACCACTACTTTACCCTTATTGATTGCCGGAGAGTTTTCTGCAAGTTTGTATCCGTCAAATACTGTTTCTTTAGTTGGATCTTCGTGTTTTCTTGCTGCTCTGTCTTCTGCTACAGCCTTCGGACCAGAACCTGGATTCACAAGTACATCTGTCCCTGCATTCACTTTTACAGCATTTGCATCATCCGGATAGGTGCTTACGTTGTAAAATAAGTTGTTGCTGAAGGTCTTATTTCCGTTAGGATTCCAGTTGTTTACTGTAGCCTGTGTATTACCTGCGAAGTAGAAAATATTATTTTCCATATCTACAGGACCGCCATTGCCATGACTTCTGTGCCAGATGGTATTGAGACCATCTTTGATATAGAACGTATTGTTGTAAACCTGACAATTTCCGGAGTTACCTGCCGGGTCCAATGGTCCCATATCTTCGTTCTGACTGATATTATAACGGAATGTATTGTTAACAGAATTTCCTCCACAGAACATGATGGTACTTGCGGTATTTCCGTGGCTGTAGTTGTACTGATAGTTTGTTCCGTCACCATAGTCAGCATCCCAAGGCTGTCCATCGCCATTACCACTTGCGGCATTCAATGTTTTAAAACATTCATTATACTGGAAAATCGCATTTTTACATTTCCATGGCCAGATACCAGCTGCCACTCGTCCTGCTCCAACGTCCTGTTTACCAATCTCTTTTCCATTTGCATCCAGTCTTGGCTGTTGCTGTACATAATCTGTTGTATTAATCTGTTCAGCTGCGTTCTCTGACACATTGTACTGAATCAATGGTCTGTCAAGATACATGGTTGTGATTGCATCTCCACCTACGTGGTTCAGATAGTTGTTCTCGATGACTACATTGGAGGAACCATATTTTGCCATCGTTGCATCCGGAAGTTCACCTGTTTCGAACTGTCCCCACTGATAGGTATATCCTACTGCAATTCCCCAACGGTTTACCTTATTCAAAGAACAGTTTCTAATCTGGACGTCATTATATCTTGCAATTCCTGTTTCGCCTTCATTCGTTGGTTTTGCAACGATGAAGTAGATACCACCGTTTGTCATATGCTTGTTATAAACGTTTCCTGTTACATCATGGATATAAAGATCATTCAATACGATATGATCTACTGTTCCATTATCCTTTGCAACTCCGGCAACACCGGTTCTGTCCATTGCGTATGCATCATTATACGCTTTACCTTGTTCAGTATCTGTTTCACTCTTTCTGTCGTTGGTCAGTTCCAGACCTTCGATTTCAAGGTATTCAGTATCTTCAATTAAAATACTGGAGGATACAGTACCTTTCCATTTATGGTTCACATTGTCCAGACGATTACCATAGTTCAGCTCCCACTGTCCATGACCATTTGTATTGATCTTTGGTTTCTCTCCTTCTCCATAAGTAGATATCTTCACCGGTGCTTCTGCAGTACCGCTGTCCTCTTTTGTGAACTTAAGAGCCTGATCCTCAAATACAGATCCCTTTTTCAGAAGAACTGTGTCTCCCGGCTCAAGGTTAAGGTCATTCACCTTATCAAGTGTTTTGAATGCCTTGCTTTCAGAAGTTCCATCATTACTGTCTTTTCCACCTATTGAATCAACGTAATAAGTTGTTCCTGTCGTAGCAGACTCCTTTGCATTAACCGGAACTGTCGGCACCATTGATGCAACTGTTGTTCCAGCAAGCGCAAGGGCCAGCGTACGACTCATCCATTTTTTCTTCATAGCTTTTCTCCCTCCATTATTGTATATTCTTCAAGGTTATTCGGTTTACATTCTCCATGTTACCTGCCACCTGAGAACCTGTTTCACGCTGCGTGATCATATCATCATACTTCTGCTCACGCAGTTCTCTTTCGACCGCGATCCTTGCCATCTCAAGATCTGCATTTTCATCGCTGTCTCCAAAGATCCACTCTCGGCTTTGATAGTGTTCCTGTATTTCATCTTCTGTCAGTTTCATACCTTCACGATTGGTATCGTTACAGTACTTTTCTTTTAACGTGCTGATTTCATAATCCAGATAAAGCTGAAACGTATATTCTTTAAGCCCGTAGATTACTTCGCCTTTTTCTACTTTCTCACTTCGCTCTGCATTTTCATCTTTCCAGCGTTTTTCCAGTGCTTCATAACTACTGTCTGTGATATCTCCCTGTTCTTTTGCAAGATCGTAAACAGCATGAATGTGTTTCAACTCTTCTACTGTATTATCCGCCAGAATTTCATACCCGTGTTTTCCATCATACTGTTTTTTCCAGAAGTCATCTTCATATATAGCGCCATACTCCTGCTGAATCTGTATCTTTGTATCATATTCAACTGCCTTCATACAGTTCAGATACTCTTCTTTGCTAATTACGTGTTCCGCAACAGTAAGATCGAATTGATTTGCCTTTTTATATTGAATGATTCCGGCAACAGTTCCTGTAACAGCAATCGCCAATAGAATGATTCCAAGCTTTAGGAATTGCTTCTTTCGATTCTTCATAGATCCTGCGCCCTTCCTATTTGAATTTTAGTTTTATCTTCACATAGATTCTTTTTATCCACATTAACTTCATTATAGCAATCTGGTTTTTTTTCGGCTCGTTTTTTTTAGTTGATTTTCATGCCATTTTTGTCTAATTCGGAACTAAACAGAAATTTCTTTTTTATTTATTTCCATTAAAAAAGACCATGAAAAAATGATTTTTTCATAGCCTTTTTAGCATCAAATTTTTAGTTTTCCAAATCAACAATCTGATTATTCTCTAATGTATAATTACCGCCATCCATATTTTTACGAACGAACGGAACGCCTTTTCTTACATAGAAAGTATTATCTTTGATCAGTGCATCCGGGTTCTCTGCCGGACTGATCGTTCCTCCAAGGTCATCAAAGCTGACATTGTTACGGAACGTATTATGAATTGCTTCCTGCAAACAGAACATCACACATCCGCCTTCGTTCTGTCTGCTGTAATTATACTCATAAACGGTTCCGTCACCGGAATCTGCATCATATGCCATACCGTCCTGATTCAGTCTTGTGTCAGTGCCTTCATTATATCGGAACAACGCATCCTTACACTTCCAAGGCCAGATAGCTGCTGCCACCTTTCCCAGGCGATCACCTGGCTCGCTATAGATCCGATCATTGATCTCACAGGCGATGGAATCTGTCATATTGTGCTCTATGAGTGGACGAAGTGCATACATCGATGTAATGCCGTCACCACCTGCTGCCTTTACATAATTATCGCGGATCAGCATATTTTCGTGACCATATTTCAGGAAGATTTCTTCATCAAGCTCTGCTCCCTGGAACTTGTCATGCGCATAAGTATAACCAACAGCGATTCCCCAGCGGCTCACCTGATATACAAAGCATCCCTCAACCGTGACATCTTTATAACGTGCTACTCCGGTCAGTTCTTCGTTCTCCGGACGAAGTGCTGTCATATAGATACCACCGTTATTCATATGCTTATCATATACATTACCATTCACATCATGGATCAGAAGATTACGCAATGTGATTCCATGTCGCACCCCTTTATCCTTTGCAACAACAGCAACACCTGTACGGTTCATCTTGTCTCCAAGGGAATAGTACTCGCCGATAATTTTGTCTGCTTCATTTGTAATCTCCAGATCTTCTACGATGATATATTCTGCATCATACAGCAGAACTGCGGAAGATACATACCCGCGATATACATGAGTTGGTGAATCTAATGGGGCTCCATAATTCTGATACCAGATTCCCTGCCCGCAAGCCTCAATACGCGGTGCATCGCCTTCTCCATAAGCTCCGATCACGACCGGTGCATCTTCTCTTCCGCTATCTGTTACCTGAAGATACTGTCCGCAAAAGATGCTCCCACGCTCAAGTAATACATGATCTCCCGGCTGCAGACTTCTCTGATTGATTGCAAAAAAGACTTGCGAATGCACTTTCGCTTGTCAGTCCATCGTTCGAATCATTTCCTGTCTTCGAACTCACGTAATACGTCTTCGATAAGCTTGTCATATGCATCCTCCCGTAATCTTTTTTCAATAATCTGTTCTACCTCTTCATAAGTAAAGAGATCTCCGAAATATCGACCGAATAAATCCATATTTTTTTTCGTAAAATTCTTTCTTCTCCTGCTCTGTGACATCCGGACACAGACCTGTGCTTCGAACCGCCTCACTTGGCTGGACAAAATTCAGTTTCAGTCTTGTCAGCTCATACTGCAAATACGCTGGTGCTGAAAAATAACGTGTCCATAGAACAGCTTCTCCTCCTGCTCCATCATCTTCAGCTTTTCATTATGATTCTGTCTTCTTGCTTCAAGCCCCTGCATAGAAGGGTCCTCAAGCAATCCCATTTTATGTGCTAAAAGGAAGGCACCTTGCGCCTTCCTTAAACATTCCTGTTTTATACAATACTTTTGCTGCATTATTTTACCGCTCCTGTAATTCCGTTTGCAAAGCTCTTCTGTAAGCACAGGAAGATGATTGCAGTCGGAAGTGTACAAATCAATACACCAAGCATCAGCATACCATAGTCAACACTGTAACCACTCTTCAGGTTTGCTACAAGCATCGGCATAGTGATTGCTTTGCTGTCCTGTAAAATGATCGTTGGCCATAAGTAGTTATTCCATGCACTCATGAATGTTACAGTCATAGCTGCTCCATAAGTAGATTTCATAACCGGGATAAACATCTTAAAGAAGATCTGAAATTCGTTTAATCCCTCAAGTCTTGCTGCTTCGATAATATCATGCGGGAAAGAACGAGCTGCCTGTCTGAACAGCATGATCATAAACGGAGTGGAAATTGTCGGAAGCGCAAGCGCGATCCATGTATTAACCAGTCCCCATGAAGTAAACATCTTAAACAGCGGAATCATAATGGCTACGAAAGGAAGCATCATTGCAAGAAGAAGAATACTCATTAAAGTATCTTTTCCTTTGTCATGATAAATCTCGAATCCATATCCGGCGATTGAACACACAAGCAGTGCTACAACTGTAATGATGATCGCATTTCGGAATGAGTTATACATTGCAAGCCCAAGATTCTGCATACCTACCAGTGTCTTAAAGTTCTCTATCAAGTGAGTACCCGGATAGAGTTTACCTCTTACGACATCGATACTTGAGTTTGTTGCTCCGCAAAGCATGTAATACAGTGGAAATGCAGACAGAAAGCTTGCAATAATCAACACTGCATAAGAAACTATTGATTTCAATTTAGTCACGTTTGTCACCTACTTTCATCTGAATTGCAGACAGAATTGCTACCATTATAAGAATACATACAGACAATGCTGCTGCATAATTAAATTTCGGTGTCTCTACAAATGAAATATTGTAGATGTAGTGTGCCAATGTCATGGTTGACTTACCAGGTCCACCTGCTGTCAGGTTCATAGACTCATCAAACAACTGAAGTGTTCCTGAAGTGACATAATTGCTGTCATAAGGATTGTTGGCTTCAGAAGCGGAATTGTAATCTTTATAAACTGTTTAAATGGTGTTGCTCCATCGATATAACTTGCTTCATATACGGAATAATCAATATTCTGTAATCCTGCAAGGTAGAATACCATATTGTAACCTGTCCATCTCCAGATCAAAGCTATAACAATTACCCAACGAGCCGGCCATGTACTCTGGAACCAGTCGACAGAGGATAATCCAATTCCTGTAAGAACTCTGTTCACAACTCCGTCCGGAGCAAACAAGGACTTGAAGATCATAGAGTAAGATACAAGTGATGTTGCACACGGAAGGAAGATCAATGTACGGAAAAGACCTTTACATCTGATCTTTGGACTATTCAAAAGCTGTGCCAGGATCAAGGCAAGAACAAGCATGATCGGCACCTGGATCAAAAAGTAAAAGAACGTATTAAACAAGCACTGTTGAAATGTTTTATCCTGGAAAACTCTGGTATAATTCGATAACCCGGTAAACACTCCCCCTGTTTTTCTAAAAGAAAGCAGGATTGCCTGTGCCATTGGATAAAAACAAAACACAAAAATTAAAATAAGCTGCTGGAAGCAAAAACGCCCATCCGGTAAGATTATACTTTTTTCTAATGTCAATTTGTTTTCTTTTTTTC
>ENA-OQCX01000112-OQCX01000112.1-human-gut-metagenome-genome-assembly--contig:-NODE-112-length-41465-cov-2.406502_pt1 | contig 41465 bp, 53 predicted proteins | sample MGYA00242762_ERZ504587 | MGnify/ENA primary metagenome ERZ504587 (study PRJEB26092, sample SAMD00036337) | human gut metagenome | host: Homo sapiens | study: EMG produced TPA metagenomics assembly of...
AACTGATGGCGAGCATAGTTTTTCAAAGATGGGGATTTTTTTATGGATGTTTCGCAAAAAAATCTTTTTTATTTTGTCATGTCAAAATAAACCTACATTTTTGTAATGCTCCTAAAAATTAGTGACTTGGTTTCAATATACTGAGAAATATAACATGAATCCCTTTTCAAGACATAATCCGTGAAATCGGGTTAAGGTTGCACTAATACCTTTGGGCATGTTTTGATAAGGGATTCACCATTTTTTAATGATAGATTATAATATAAGTGTATATCTTGCTGAAAAACGTTTTAGGAGAAGGCTAAAAAGTATAGCTAAAAGAAAGAAACGCAGGAAAAAGGGAATTCTTGAGTTTGACAAAAATAGGTTATATTTGTTAGCAGCAAAAAAAATAAAGTCATATGAGGATGCTTTAGTCGTTTTTCTGCCTAGAAATTTATCATATTTGGTTTATGATACCAAAAGCCCTTTTTATATAAAAAAATTAGAAAAAGAAAAATCTAAGAAAGGTACGGAACTTTGAAGTTCCAGAATGTTTCTCTATAATAGAAAATGAAACAGAAAGCTATCTTCTTTTAAGACAGATTATTTCTGCATTTATATATCAAACTTGTGATGAAATATGGCTTGATTATAAAAAGTGTAAGAAGGTAGATTTGGTAACACAAGTTTTTTTGGATGCCATTCTATTGGAAATAGATAATTTCATAAAGAAATGCAAAAAGGGAAATATATATAATAAGTATGTTAGACTAGCTTCTGTAGGAGGTAAGAATATAGACGATAAAAGTGTAAATAGGTTGCTTAATTCTGTGGGCTCGCCTACAGAGTTAATAAAACGGCGAATTTTATATAAAGACATTATTCCATATAGATTAAGGTGTTTTGATGGAGAGGGACTCGGACATGAAAGTATGCTGGCCCAAAAAGAAATTGATACCACAACGTTACTGGATTATGTAAATAGCTGTCTGAAAAGAGTGAAAAAAAAACTTAGTCGAGAAGCTATGAGAGATTTAGGTTGCGTCATAGGCGAAACATTAATAAATGCAGAAGAACATTCTTCATTAAAATATAGATATTTAATAGGGTATTTTGAGGAGTGTATGGATGGTAAAAGACATTTTGGTATGCTGAATTTGGTGATTTTGAATTTTGGACAAACAATTTATGAGAAATTTAAATATCCCAATGAAGATTCGTCTATAAATTTTGACTGTTTGGCAAAAATGAAAGAGTTATCAGACAGTTTTAAATCTCGTAATATTTTTAAAAAAGATGCCTTTACAGAAGAAACATTGTGGACGCTATATTCCTTGCAAGAGGGAGTAAGTTGCATTCCAAAAGAAATATGTAAAAGAGGAAATGGTACAATTCAATTTATTGATAGCTTTTTTAAATTGAAAGGAAATGATAAAGCTGATAATATTTCGCGGATGTATCTTTTATCTGGCAATACAAGAATTGAATTTGATGGTACTTATAAGCTGGTAGATATAAAAGATGAGAATGGCACTTCAAGAGGAATTATTTCTTTTAATAAGTCGGGTAAATTAACAGATGTACCGGATAAAAAATATGTCTATACAGTACCTAACTATTTCCCTGGAACAGCTATCTTTGCAAAAGTTGTTAATTAACGATGATGATTTGAATAATGAACAAAATTAATAACATAATTGATTTAGAGACTATAGAAGCCAAAATTGGGAGCGTAAAATCTAAAAGTTTTTACAGGAAGGGATCGTGGAGAAGATGTTCGTAACAAGAGTCAATTAAATGACTTGTTTGAACATTTTGATAAGGTAAAACTAATCATTCCTAAAGATATATATTCCATAACTCCGTCTTTTTTGGAGGAATTATTTAGAAATGTTGTGCAAAAGTATGGTCGTTCCATTATTGAACAAAAATTAGAATTGGAAACGAATGGCTATGATTTGCAAGGCCCTTTAGATGAAGCTGTTGAAAGAATTCTTCAAAATAAAACAGGTTTAGATAAATAATAGAAATGAATATGGTGTTTATCGATAGTATATCAGTAGTAAAAGATTCCTTATGTTCTATAGCTACTCCTTCACCTGTTTTACAAGAAGTTCATTGGACAGACTGGTTAGATATTGTCTATAAGATAGCGATGGTTTTGATAGCTCTCTTCAATATTTGGTTTGCTATTACGATACATAAATTGAAAAATAAGAAAGAAGATAATTTTAAAGAGGCCGATAGAAAAATTGCATTGCTTAAGACTTTGATACTAGATTATAATTTGAAATTTGTATATGATTTTTTTGATAGTCTTGAGTTGCATTTAAATGAATTGAAAACAAAAGAGGCGAATAAAAGGAATATAGAATCTGATATACAAGCAGATTTTAAAAAGTTAAATGAAAAATTTATAAATCTTTTATCTGCTGTTGATAATGGTTTGTATGGAAAAATTTTGCAAATAGGAGATGATTGTAGGGATAAACTTGTTACCAATATAGGAGATGCTGGCGTTAATTTGTATGTTGAGTCCCAATATGTAAAATTAATAAAGAAACCTTATGAAGAAGCGAAAAAAGAGATGTTAAAGGTTCTCTTTAATTATAAAGGTATTTGATGATTTATAAAGCGGAGCAAAAAACTCCGCTTTTATTTTGCCATATTAAATAAAATGTTCATCTTTGCACTGCACTTCATTTTGAACAGGCGGAGAGATTCGCCAACTTTGCCGTTGGCATTTTTTATGTCCAATGGTTAACATATAAGTTCCGACCCCCGTGTGGAGCGTTAATGCGCCCACTGCCTGTTCAAGGTGAAGTGCAACGGGAAAGCGGAACTTTTTTTGTTTATAGGTTTTCTGATTTTTGGGAGAAGTTCCCCTTCCCGTCTTTTTATTACATATTGTTTCATTTTAATTGCACTTCAAAAATGAAAAAAGCAACTTCAGGTGTATTGTATGCACCGCAATCCACAGGGGTACATATACCCGAACGTATCAATGCTCTGAATGAGCAAGTCAATAACCTGCAAGGCCGCTATTATCGTAGCCTGGCTCCAGACTGCGAACTACAGGGTTCTTCTGACCGCTGGTATTTCGGCGCTATCCTTTCAGCTTGTACAGGGTTTATATTTCCACCTTTGTTTGTAGTTACTGCTTTGTGCGTTTATAAGGCAAAGAAATGCCGGAAAGGGGGTAAGGAATGACTAAGGACGAATACATCGCATTCCTGGAAAGCGAAAATAAGCGATATTGTAGCGAAAATAAGCGATATTACAAAGAAATACAGCAGCTTACTTTTGAAAAAGGTTTCCTTAGGGGTAGACTTATGGAGATATACGAGCGTAATCCCAGGCTGGGCATGACAGTCATAAAGGGAGGCAAGTATTATGAATTGGCACAGAAAGGAGGCGTAAGATGAACGAGGCAGTACAGAATAGCAAGAATATATACACAATAGAGTATCAGCTTCAGGTTCCGGTGTCGGATGGATTGAGTGCATTGTTCCAACAGATAGAGGAATTGCGGTCGGAGTTTGGAATAGAGCCTTCAGACAACTGTATTGATGTGGAGATACCATGTCAGAATAAACATATTCATTATACGGTTAAGGCTACGATAGATTATTCGCGGAAGGATGCCTTGTCGGTACTGGCCGGAGGCATGAGCGAAGCTGATTATATTATGCGCACATAGCTCCTGTACGGATGATAACGGTAATATTCTGACTGGTGCAAACGGCGGTTTGGCCAAGTTTCCGTGACAGATATTTATTAGAATTTGAAGAAACATTTTTTTTACATTTTTTTTGAGAGTCGGCGGTCTGTGAAGATAGCCGGCTTTTTTTATGTCCTTTTTCTTAAGAAGCTTCAGGATACCTTTGCATCGGATTAATTGTATAGCAATGGGAGCACACGCAGAAAGAATGATGCAGGGGCAGAACCGTGGAAGCTGGCGGAGCAAAAGCAACTTCTTCGGTAACCGTTATCCGCTTGATGTCGTTATCGAGGGAGATGCCGGTTATACGCAGCAGTTCGAGCGTCAGCAGAATAAAGAGGCGGTTGCTGAATTTAATGCGAATGTGAAAGCATGGGGGAAAAAGGTTGACGATGCGCTGCGGTTATCCGTAGCACGCTGGATTGATACGGATAAGAAGCTTTCCAAGTCATTGAAGCAGAATTATCGTCACTATGGTAAGACACCTATGGACGGGCAGGAGATAACCAGTATCGGGTTTGGTTTTAAAGCTGAAGGCGTGTATGTACATTTGGGTGTCGGTAAGGGGTACAATATGGAGAATGGTACGCGCATTCTCACCAAACGACGGATAATGAGTGGAAGAGAGAACCGAAGCCTGGTTTAATCCTGTTATTGAACAGCATATTCCGGAACTGGTGGAGATTGTGAAGAAGTACTGCGGGACCCTGCTTGTGAATACAACGAGAATATATATTAATACATAGTTATGAGTGATATAAAAAAGAAGATAGGTAATTTCAGCTTTGTGGATACTGCTGCCGGGCAATATGCCATTAATATGAACTGGAGTCAGAGCATGAGCCAGTTCTTTGATGCAGGGACGCAGGATTGGGACGGTGAGCCTGTGACGGTGGCCGGGGTTCGGGTAGTTCCCTGGGGCCCGGATAATAACATGCCGAATGCGATCCGTGATTTGCTGGAGAAAAATAATCTGGGACCTGGCATTCTGGACCGTAAGACAGGACTGCTGTACGGTCAGGGGCCGATGCTCTACCGGGTGAGGATTGAGAATAATGAACGTATCCAGGAATGGCTGGAGGATGATGAAATTCAACAGTGGCTGGATAGCTGGGATTATAAGGAATATATTCGTAATAATCTGGTGGAATATACGCACATGAACGGGCATTTTACCAAGTACTATATGGGCAAGGGAGTGCGTATCGGCCGGCCATGGGTGCAGCGGCTGGAATCCCTGCACAGTGGGGAGGCCCGTTTGGTTTGGCCGGATGATGACAGCCGACGGCTGGAAAACGTGAAAGAGTTTCTCACAGGCGATTTTGAATCTTTCCGGAGCCGGACTTTCCGTAAATATCCGAAGTTTGACAAATGGAATCCGACCAAATATGAGACGGCTATCAAATATCACTGCATGCGTAGTTTCGGTAGGAGCATGTATGCCATTTCCTGTTTTTATGGTTCAGTTCCCTGGCTTGAGAATGCGAATAATCTGCCGGAAATCATTCGTCATTTGAATGAGAATATGATTGCCGCTGCCTATGTGGTACACAGTCCTCAAGAGTACTGGAATCAGAAGCGTGAACTGATTATGACCATGCACGAGGATTGGATGAAGCGAAGATTCAGAAGGAAATGGAAAGATTGAAGGACGAACTGACTGAAGCTATTGCGGATGTCATGGCGGGCAAGAAGAATGCCGGTAAGTTCTTTAGCTGCGTGGATTTCATGGATGATTTAGGACATACGCAGAGTTGGAAGATAGAACCGATTGAAATGAATATCGACAAATACATCGAGGCACAGGCGAAGATTTCCCGGATTGCAGATAGTTCTACGACCAGCGGTTTTGGGCTTTCCCCTGCATTGGCTAATATCATTATTGACGGTAAGAGTGACAGCGGAAGCCAGATGTTGTATGCCCTCAAGATATTCTACGGTGCGGATACACAGATACCGGAAGAAATTGCACTGGAGCTATCAATGATGCCATACGGATAAACTTCCCGCATAAGAAAGGGATTTTCCTCGGTATCTATCGGAAAGTGATAAATAAGGAAGATAACGTGTCGGCCCCGGACAGACCGACTAATCAGGTATAGGAATTATGAAACAGAAGGATATTGATTTTCCGGATTGTTGGGAAGAAGTGAAGCCGTTGGAGTGGCTTCACTTGCTCAAGATACGCAGCAGGCTGATGAAACAGCGGGAGTGGCTTTACTTGATGTGAAACGTGAGTGGTGTGCCTATGTTCTGAAGAATAGAGGGTATCGTTTTAAATCGAAAGTGGAGGATATGCTGTTGGTTGATAAATTGGCGGCTACGTTGGGTTGGATGTGGAAGGTTGGAGAAGATGCCGTTGAACTGACTTATGACAGTACGGAGAATCTTCTTCCGGTGTGGCGGTATCTTCGTGGTCCGGCCAGCCATGGAGCTGACCTGACTTTTGGGGAATTTCGTCAGGCGGTGGCCGTGATGAACAAGTACAATGCAGGCCGGGATGCTGCCGACCTTCGTGCATTGTGCGCCATTCTCTACCGGAAACCGGTCAAGGATAAGGGGTGTATCCTACGTGAACCGTTCCGTATGCAGTATATGTCCCGTTATATGGGGTTGGTGCGTGATATGCCTGAATGGGTGCAATGGGGCGTTTACGCCTGGTTCGCTTATTTTTGTGAATATTTGTTTTCCGGAGTTTTTATCATCGACGGGTTGGAACTCTGCTTCGCTCCGGTATTTGAACGGAGCAGGAAAAGTTCGGATGTACAGCCGGGAACCGCTCAAAGTCTGGGTATGAACAGTGTACTTATTCAGTTGCCGAAAGCGGAATCTTCGGCAATGCGGATGCGACTGACGATACATTACTGCTACGGGTTATGATGAAGCTGCTGGACGATAAACAGCGGCGGATGAAATGATAAGGAATCTTAAACAATAGTTATATGATATTCAATAAGAACAAAAATGGTGCTAAGGAACTGCGGGAACTCACAGGCAGCTATTATGCCAATAACTCCTTTTCCAAGATTTCCGGAGACATAGAAGTTGCGACTGAAGAACTCACCGTATTGATTGGTGAACCGGTTATGCAATTGGCTGAAAAATATTATCAGAACGGAGAGGATAATGACTGGTAAGGAAAGTCCAGCGACCGATTGCCATAAATGGCAACGCTCCGGATGTACCAGAAGAACGACCTCAGTATGAAGATGATGGCCGTAAGTTCAAGATGGCAACGGATAACAGTGAAAAGCTTCCCTGGGAATGGCAGCTTGACCGTGACGACGCGTTACATCTGGAGGAATATTATCGTTCCGTGGATGCGCTCATCCGGTATCTGAACAAAACCGGGCTTCAGGAATGGATGCAGACGGATACCTATAAGCTCACTCAACGGCTTATTATTCGTAATGGAAACTCCTTTGATATGTATTTTCCGATAGAGAAGAGCGAGCGCACGTTTCTCGTGCTTGTACCGTTCATTCGTGAAGCTCAGCGGTTGAAGGTGGAACGTGCCTATGGTGACGGATGGGATGAACTGCTGGCAGAAAAAACGGTTCCGGAGAGTGATGTACATTATGCGGCATGTATGGCTGTTGCACTGTTTGCTATGGCGGCAGCTTTACGTCGCCTTCCGCTCCGTATATTTCCCAGTGGGGTGATACGCGGCTATATGGCAAAAAACGGAATGGCGGACAGCCGGATAGCCGATACGGATGATATTGTACGGGTAGCGGAATGGATGGAGGACGATGCTGCTGTTTGGTTGGATGAAATGAAGCGGGTACGTGACGGGATAATTCCGGTATATGACCTGCTTCCTAAAAATGATGAACGGAATAAATACTGCCGGTTATGAATGTGATACAGAGACCTAAGCCAAGGGAGTTCTGCGCGACCATGCGTGAGTACATTATTGATACGGACAGTACTATAACCTTTTCCGTGAGGTATGGCGGGAAGACTGTTTTAGAAGAGGAATATTCCCCGGATGCCGATTTTAAGGTGCGTACCCGTGGATTGGGCAAGTTCTGTGAACTCGCTTTGTGGGGAGTATGGTGTGCCGGGGAGAATACGACCCAGACAGATGCGGCAGGAGACTTCACGTTTCTTATCAATGGAGTGGAGGATATGACTTGTTTTGTCATGTTCAGCCGTTTGGTCACCCGGAAAGATGCGGAAGCTCCGGGCTGTTTGAGTGAGGTAAACCGGAAAGTGACGTATCCTGGAGCAAAGGAATATGTAAGCGGTTTCCCGGTCGATGCGTCCGGAAAGAAAGGGATGAATGTGACAGCCTATTGGGATGACGGAACAGAGGAAACCCGTTTCGTAGCTGCCGGCAGTAACGATGATGGGGTTTATACGTTCGATACGAGTCCGGATGTCGTTTCCTCTCTGTTTGAGAAGCCGGACATTCTTCAATACAAAGTGGAGGTATCAGGCGGTTCCCTGCTGTTTGTCATAGACCGGACACGCTATGCTGAAGCATGGTGCTTCCGCTTTAAAAATGTATATGATATGCCGGAGACACTGACTGCTACCGGTGGCCTGAAAATGGCAGGAAATAATGAAAGTGATATGGCTGCCATGTATGGGGTAGACCGAAAGTTCGGTGTTAAGGTTACGGATGAATATACGGTTAACAGCGGGCGTATATTCTTCCAAAGCGATTATAAGCTGTGGCATAACCTGCTTAATTGTCAGGAAGCGGGCATTCTTGTTAATAATGAGTGGTTGCCAATTGTGGTAACCAAACAGAAGTTTGAACGGGAATTTCGCAAGAGTGTTTTGAAAACAGTGGAGTTCAGCTTCCGGCTGGCTGATCCGGAGCAGAATAATTTGATAGGCTATGATTGATATTGTAAGATACAGGGAGATGCTGCTGGAAATCAGGCAGCGTGTCAATGCCAGGTCGGAAAAACCGATTGAGGGGATTATACTGGCAGTACGGGAAGGGCATTTGCAGAAGAAGCTGAAGGATGCGGAGGGTATCTGGCTATGTGGTAATTTCCCGGATGCGGAATTGAAAGGCGGGATGGATTGCCATCAGGAATCCAACCAGGTACTATTGTTTCTGCTGGAGAAGTTCCTGCAGGGGAAGAAATGGATGAGGAAGAGTTGCAGCATTATGCGCTGTTGCAACGTATTATGGAGCTGGTAAAGAAAGAATTGCAGGCAATGGACTTCGTATGTGGCGAGTTGAGTCCGGCAGATGGAATGCTGACCGAATGGGAGTATGATGTTTTTGGTGGGTTTAATGGGCTGAGTATTGGCCTGAAACTGGTAGATTGATATGACTGAGTTGTTTATAGATGGGATATCGGTAGTGTTGCCCGCGGCTGTTGAGATACAGGTGAAGCGTGAAAATCCGTTCTTTACCAAGAATGGGGAATATACCTATGATATAGAACTGGCTTTAACCAATGCCGTTAATGCCCGGTTGTATAATCATTTGCATAGGCTTAACTCCATAAAGGAAGTAAAGACCAAACGGAGGGCTGTACTGATAGCGGACAACCGTGTGTTCTGTGACGGTACTGAAGTGATTACGGGATGGACGGAGAAGAGCGTTTCCATACAGATAGCATCGGGGAACTCGGAACTCAACTATTTTATCGGTTCTGACAAGCTGGTTTCTTCTTTGGATATGGGTAGTGCTCCCATGCCGTCTGCCGGACGTAAGAATAGGCTACTGGATAAGATGTATCCGGAGGTGGAATATAATCTTCCGCCCGTGTTGGCCGGAGAAACCATGATTAATCCGTTCGAACTCGAATATTATCTTACAGAACAAAAATCCGGGGAAAAGGCAGGGGTGTATACAGAACTCTCTTTTAAAGAGGTTGCAGACGGTATATATATTCCGATGCCCTATATGGCTACTGTCATGGAGAAGATGATACAGGCACTTGGCTATCAGATTGTAGAGAACCAGTTTACTGATACACCCTGGAAATACCAGTTGATTATCCATGCCCAACAGACAACGGAATACGCCAAGATGTTTCCCGGTTGGACTGTGAAGGAGTTTTTGGAAGAAGTTGAAAAACTGTATGGTATCCTCTTTATTATAGATAGCCGGAAAAAGAGCGTCAGGATAATGCTTTCCGCAAATTATTACGTAGCTCCGCCGGTAGCCTATTTGTCTTCTGTGAAGGACGAATACGTCGAGGAAACGGAAGACGAGGAGGAAGAAGTGAATATCGGTATCAGGAATGTGAAATATGATTTGCCGGATAGTGAGTATTACAAAAAAAGGAGATTGCCGGACGCATTGATGGAGATGGCGGAAAGAAAAAATGTGGTCGGGATAGCTGCGGTACATGATTTCTTTGCTAATAAGTCAAATGGTATGGAGCTGGTAACGAATACCAGCACAGGGATAGAATACATCAGGACTTCCTTTGAGAAGGAGGATATAGGCGGAAAACCGCATACCTTATATCGGGGATGTCCGGTCAATGAATATGCGGATTTGGTCTATGATGCCAGCCGGGATTTCGTTACGTTGGAGATGATACCGGTACGGCATGGGGCAGTACCGATTAAACAGACTACGGTACAACTGGATGGGCGTGTTACCTATGCAAATGTATTGCGTATTGTTCCGGTCTTGGATAGTGCCGGTGACTTGACAGCTTCGGATGAGAATGTAGAGGAAAGCACCTCTTCTCAGGGTATTGAAGATTATATCAAGAATAATAATTATGAGGATGATACGTCAAAGAGTACAGTTTATTTGGGCTTTTATACAGGCATTAAGAAACAGACCGGCTATTTGCGTAGACCGGACTCAGACCCGTATCCGACCGTATATACGGACAACATACTCAATAAGGGACTGATATTCCACACTTCGTATTCAGGTATGGACGATGCGAAGATGAGCCTGGCGGGGGAATCAATGGAGCTGAAGGTGATTTCAGAGCATCTGTATAAAGAGGATTATGATATAAAGAGAGAGAAGAAGTTCACATTCCATTGTTACGACCCGAATATTTATGACATACGGAGTGTTTTTGTTATACACAATAAACGGTTTGTTTGCAAAGAATGTACATATATGATTGATGCGTCCGGACGGAAAGGAGCCTGGAAGGTGTGTTCTATCCGATTTCCATAAGTGATACGGAAGCGTTGTCACGGTGGATATTGACGGATGGCAAATGGCGTGACGGTGGTGTCTGGTTGGACAATGGCCGTTGGCTGGATGAATAGTTTTTTGTCTGAGTAAGAAGTACCCGGTAGTCTGTGAGGATAGCCGGGATTTTTTTATTATTGATAGAAATATTTCTGTTATTTCTTTGCTGTTAATAGAAATATTTCTATCTTTGCAGTGTCAAACAATAAATGAGATAAACAAAATGAAGTATTCAGAATTTCATCGGAAAATTCTTGCGGCTGGTTGGAAGTTCAGCCACGCAGAAGGCAGCCACTACTTCTATACGAAGAACGGAAAGCTTTCGGAACCGGTTCCTTATCATGGAGCAAAAGAGTTTCCAGAACCGCTAAGAAGAAAAATTGCAAGGGCTATGGGGATTTAATCCCCACCCCCTTTTATATAATAATCTCAAATAGTATCGTTGTATCATGGAGAAAATAATAATGAATATTTGTGCAAGTTCCGACAGCTTCGGGGCTTATTCAGAAAACTGCGAAGGTATTTATGCAGCAGGGGGGACTGTGGAAGAGTGCAAGAAAGATGTTGAGGTTGCCATTGCCTTGATAAAAAAGAACTTGCCCGAAGAACGTTGGCTGAGCAAATAAAAGGAGACTATACGCTGGTGTGGCATTATGATATACAGAGCCTTTTGCTTTATTATGGCGGTTTGTTATCTCTCTCAGGATTGGAGAGACTTACAGGCATACATCAAAAACAACTGTGGTCATATATGCACGGACGTTCAAAACCCCGTATTCAGCAAAAACAGCGTATAGAGAAGGCATTGCACAGCTTTGCTAACGAATTGGCGGATGTATCAGTACTATAAGCTTCATTTCATTGTTATTGTTTGACACCATTGCTTTGCGATGAGGTAGAGGTCTTCCATTGTGGGAGGCCTCTTTTTTTTATGTCCTTTTTCAAAGCTAATCGCCAGGATACCTTTGTCTTGGTAAAGTAGTATAGGTATGGCGATAAGCATAAATGATTTTAGAATGGCAATCCGGATTGATAATTCGGAAGCCAAAACAAAGTTTGCGGAAACAAAAGAACAGATAGCGGCTGTAAGGGCGGAAATGGATAAGCTGGCTGCGGAGGGCAAGAAAAACTCTGATGAGTATAAGGCACTCAAGCAAAGGCAGGATGAATTGAATAAAAGCCTGGCTGAATATCGTAAAGAAGGAGTACGGACATCGTTGTCTTACGCCGAACTGCGTAAAGGGGCTTCACAACTCAAACGGGAAATGGATAGGGCTATTCCCGGAACTGAAGAATGGAAGGCTTTGCGTCAGGATTACCTGTTGACCAAAAAGCGTATGAGAGAGCTGGAGGTGCAGGCGCGTGATACCCGTTTTTCCCTTTCAAAAATGGCGGACGGGTTTAACAGGTATGCTGCTATTGGAACCAGTGCCGTAGCTTCGTTGACCGGAGTCGTGTTGATAGCCCGTAAATGTGTTGATGAGTATGCGGAGATGCAGGAGGCGGAGAGCCAGGTTATCAAGTATACCGGGATGACAAAGGAAGAAGTGGCGGAACTGAATGAGGAGTTCAAGCACATGGATACCCGTACACCACGGGAAAAGCTTAACGCTTTGGCAGGAGATGCCGGGCGGTTGGGCATCACCGGTAAAAAGGGTGTATTGGATTTTGTGGATGCTGCCAATCAGATTAATGTCGCTTTAGGAGAGGACCTGGGGGAAGATGCAGTAAAGAATATCGGCAAATTGTCACAGATGTTTGGGGATGCAAACCGGACACTTCGTGAGAATATGCTGCTACCGGTAGTGCTGTGAATACCGTTGCCCAAAATTCTTCGGCAGCAGAACCCTATCTGATAGAGTTCGCTGCTCGCATGGGCGGTGTGGCTAAGCAGGCCAAATTGACGATTACTGATGTGTTGGGGTTTGCTTCTGCGCTTGACCAGAACATGCTACGTAGTGAAATGGCAAGTACCGCATTACAAGGGTTGATTCTGAAAATCTATCAGGAACCGGCGAAGTATGCCAAGCTTGCTAAAATGGACGTGGAAGAGTTTACCACGCTTATTGACACAGATGTCAATGAAGCGCTTCTTCGTTTCCTGGAAAGTTTGGGTAAACTCGGGGGTATGGATAAGATGGCTCCTATACTGAAGGAAATGAAGCTTTCCGGTGCGGAAGCTGCCGGAGTGATTAGTGCTTTGGCCGGAAACGTTGAAAAGGTACGTAAGGAGCAGAAAACTGCGAATGATGCCTTCCGTGAGGGAACGAGTATTACCAATGAGTATAATGTGCAGAATAATACCGTTCAGGCAGGATTGGATAAGGCGAAAGAGAAATTTAAGAATGTACGGGTAGAATTAGGTGAGAAGCTGCTTCCTGTAATGAAGTATATGATTACGACCGGAAGCATGACGGTGAAAGGGTTAGGTGCGCTTGTTTCTATCCTATCGGAGTATAAGGGAATCATATTGTCGTCGATTGCTGTAATAACTGCATACACCGCAGCGGTTAAAGCGCAAGAACTGTGGACAAAACGTTTGACGGCCGCAAAGACATTGGAGTGGTTGCAGGAAAAGAAGAATATTATCACAACACGGGCATCCCGGAGCGGAACCCTTTTGCTGAGTGCTGCCAAATATGCTTTGAGTGGTAACATTAAGAGGGCGACAGTTGCGATGAAAGCTTTCAATGCGGCCAGTAAAGCCAATCTTTTGGGGATATTGGCTTCCCTGGCATTAGGAGCGGGGGTAGCTATTTACAAATTTGCGACCCGCACTTCAGATGCGGAAAAAGCCGTTAATTCTTTTTGGCGCAAAGCGAAAAGGAACGTAGTCAATTACGCAAATTGACTGATGCGACTAAAGCAGCCGGGGAAGGTACAAAGCGCAGGAAAGAGTTGATAGAGGAAATAAATACCAAATATGGGCAGTATCTTCCTTATTTGCTTAATGAATATTCGTCCCTGAAGGATATAGAGCAGGCCTATCGGGATATTAATACAGAGATGGACCGCAATTTGGCGAGAAAAGTCCTTCAGGAGAAGAGTGACGAAATTCAGAATGAGAGTATGACGGATAAGATTGATGAGATGAACGATGTCCGTAATGCCCTCATTGGTACATTGCCTCAGTCACAGGTAGATGATTTCCTTCAAAAAATGGTCGTAGCTACGGATAAGAGTATTGCTGCCGGTAACACTGCTAAAAATACAGCGAAAGCCATTACCAAGAACCTTGAGAAATATTATTCGGATAGAAGCGATATCCCAAAGATACAGGGTGAGATTCAGGATTATGTTGAAGTCGTTGAAAAGGCGGCTAAGCGTATCACTGCGGTGAAGGCGGAAATGAATCCGTTCATAAACAAGCCCTCTGCCAAGAATAAGGCAAATGTTTTGGAGGAAGTTGTTATTACTCCGGGCAGTACAGGGAATGGGCATGGGAGAGAAGCGGATGAAGAAACCCTGAAAAAAGAGTTGAAAGCCCGTATGGAAAAACTGAAAGAGGCTATGCAGGAAGAGCGGAACCTGTTAAAACAGAAACTGCTGGATGAGAAAATAACGAAAGAAAAGCACCAGCAGGAACTGTATAAAATTGAAGTTTCCTATTTATTGAAACGCAAGGCATTGTTGGAATCATACGGCAAAGATGCTTCGGATATTCAAGGGCAGATTTATGATAAGATGATTGCCGAGGCTGATAGGTTGACGCAAGCCGCTAAGGATGCCGGAAAAAATGCGCAGGGTGATAATTTGGCTGTTATTGATGAAGAGTTCCAGGCGCAACGGGCAGCATTGAAACAAGCTTATATATCGGGGGATATTAAACGGGAAGCGGATTATCTGGAGAAGCTGAAAGAATTGGAACGTCAATATCTGAATGACCGGAGAGACATGTTGGCTGCGTATGGGGAGGATGTTTCTGCTATTGATGCTAAATTGCAGGATATGGATTATGAGGATAAACAGGCTGATAAAGATGAGCAGCGTAAGGACGGTTTTCAGGATATAGATAATGCTTCTTCTTTTAAGGAGAAGATTAGCTTTTAAAAGCGATGTATGATGCGGACTTGATATCCTATGAAGAATATCAGGAGGAAAAGTCTCGTATTGCAGAGGATGGAGAGCAAGGAAGAGGGGAAAATGCCAAAAAGGCATTTGAGACAATAGCGAAGTTGCTTCGGCTACGGGGCAGCTTATCAGTGCTCTCCAAGATGCGGAGATTAGTAAGATTAGCCGTAAATATGACAAGCAAATCAAGGCTGCCAAGAAAGCTGGTAAGGATACTACCAAATTGGAAGAAGAAAAGGAAGAAGCTATCAATCAGGTGAAAAAGAAATATGCAGACAAGCAATTTGCGGCTGCGGTATTACAGGTTACGGCCACTACTGCCGTTACGGCCATGGAAGCATATAAGGCCATGGCAGGAATACCTTTCGTCGGTCCTGCATTGGGGGGCTGCTGCGGCTGCGGCAGCGGTAGCCAGTGGTGCTGCGCAGATTGCGGTGGCAAAGCAGCAGCGTGATGAAGCGAAAGGTTTGAAATCGGGCGGTTATTCCGATGAATACGTGGAAGGTTATACCCGTAGCGGGAATCCGGATGATGTGGCAGGTGTGATACCTGTACACAAGAATGAGTTTGTGACAAATCATGAAGGAGTTGCTAATCCGCATGTCCGTCAGTTCCTGGATGTATTTGATATGGCACAGAAGAATGGTACAATCCGTATGTTGAATACTACACAGATATTGGAACAGGTTCGTACCAGAAGTGGGAAGTACAGCGGTGGCTATAGTGCTGAAGAAGCAGGAGTGCTTTCGCAGTCATTTTCCGGTCCTGTTTCAGAATTGACGCCTGAGCAACGTTTGCAAATAGTTGTGCTGTTACAGAAGAATAATGAACTGCTGAAGGCTATTTTGGATAAGGAATTGGTGGTAGATCCACGAAAAGTGCGGGATGGTATCAAGAGAGTGGAAATGTTAGAGGGCAATGTGCGCCGGTAATGATGTCCTTTTTCTACGGATACTAACTTGATACATTTGCAGCATGAATGTTTACGAGGCTATAAATGAAATGAGGGCATGTACTAAACGTGGTGAGTGCTTTTCCTTTTCGTTCATGAGTTACAGCTATGAGCGCAGGAAGAGTAATGGTGTTGTGAGGGTGGAACATGCCCAACTTCGCAAGCAAAGCCGGAAAGAACATAATCGTTTTGCTGATTATATGCTAAACTTCATTGATATGGATACATTGGAGTACGGTATATGTTGGCAACCTCTTCTTCTTGAATTTAACGGTCATGAACTGGAATTGAAATAAGTATGGATAATAAATATGAAAATATAGTTCCATGGAATGGCGCCAATGATACCGGGCGGGATGTTCGCCTGAAATTGGAGCGGAATTTTTCCAGAGTGGCCGCTAATTTCTTTGAACTTGCAGATAAAGATGCGGAACTGGAGGACTGGATTAATGCGATTGTCGAAGAACTGAAGAACTTTTTGCGTAAGGACGGCCGGATGCAACAGAATATCTTTTGAAGCTGCTTGGTGGTGCTTGGTTCGGCGAGTTCGTAGACAGTATGATTGCCGGCAAGGGTGCAGGGATATTCCCTGATGGCCGGGCACAGGTAGAACGGTTGGAAGTCCGCGGTTCACTGTCAGTGCTTGACTTGATAATAAACCAGATTCAAGGAATGGAATCTGATTACTCCTTCACCGAGATTGGTAAGATAGAATCCGTGGAGGATTTGGGAGAAAACACCTACCGTCTGAGCATCGAGAAACGCACGGACTTCGACTTCATGAAGTTCCAGGACAACGATGTCTGCTTCTCCATCATTAACACACTGCTTACAGGTGGTTCCGAGTATTACACCAGTTGGATGCGTATTCTTACCACCAACAGTGCGGAGAATAGCATAACGGTCGTGCTCTATCCGGACAGCGAAGTACCTGGAGGCACGAACTATCCGCCGTTGGCCGGCTACAACGTAACCCGCAGGGGTAACAGTACGCTGCCTGAAGCAGGTGGCTTCAACGAACGGGCGCAGTCGTGGATGATTTCTTCGCGTGAGGGGCGCATCATGTTTTTGGCTAACGTGTTTAAACCAATACTGGAGGACTACAACTACTCAATCAGTATCGGCAGATTTCCCCGTACCAAGGCACTTGAAAAGCTGCCGATTTCCGAGAATGAGACAGGCGTCATGGCACAGACAGTCATTGCCGAGAAATTCTACCAACTCGACCACAACGGCGATGTCATACCCAACAAGGTAGACCGGGGTGTCTGGTCGCTGGAAACGGCCCAGAGCGGCGCTCCTTACCGGTTTGTTCAGCACGAACAGGCAAAGCCTTCCGGCAGCGAATATACCTTGTTGGAACAGCATACGGTCTACCACCTTGGCTGCAAGTGGGGGTGTCTGTCAGATAAGACAACTGACGAACCGAAATGGAACTCCCCGTCATGGGGACTCCTTGAGGGCGACAGCAGGTATTCGCTCCAGCTCTCACTATCAGGCGGGGAGGCATTCGTCATAGGTGGTGTGGATGAGGTAATTTCCGGGCGTATATATTTCGGAACTACGGATATAACGGATGATGTGATGGCGGACGATGCTACCGAAGTGGAGTGGTTCCGCAACAGTGGCAATGTACCGGCGGACAACCTCTGGACGCCTGAGTATGTGGACGGAAACAGGCTTGCCATCCATATTGACAACGGGAACCAGCACGGGGTCGGTTCGGATTTCGGTTTTGTCAGCAAGTCCGTGATATTCACCTGCCGGGTGTTCTTTCCGGTAAATGGCAGGTTGGAGAAAGTGGATATGAATTTAGGATTTGACATCGTATAAGAATTTATAGGTATATGGGATTAAAGAGTAACAAGCAGTGGGGTCGTATTTACGTTGAACCCCCTTTCCCTTCAGGGAGAGATAATAGTATTGTCGGGCAGTCCCGTGCAGACGTATGACAAGCAGCTGCGGGAATACAGCCCCGACCGGACCCTGACACCGCTGGTCATCGTGCCGAAGGTATCGGCGTTCGACGAGAAGACGGTATTCGGTGAAATGGAACTCACGGGGGTGGAGTGGTTCGAGGGCGCACCCCGTGACAAGTCGGCCAACCGCATCGTCGAGGGTGAGTATTACAGCATTTCCGACGGCAGCGGCGGTGTGCCCAAATATGCGCTTACCATCGGAAGAACATTCCGCCGGAGAAGCCGGTGGAGTATTTCGGTATCGCGATATTCACGGACCCGCGCACGAACCGCGAGGTCCGCTGTGAACGGAGCGTGAAGTCCTATGCGCACCTTTATGACAACAAGGCGTATTCATTGCGTCTGAAGGGTGATACCGTGATGGTGACCGACCCGCTTCGCCTGGCCGACCGTTCCGGTTATTGGGACAGGGAGATAGAACCGCAGCTCTATACGGGCACTGAACCGGTGGATGATGAACACGCCGCATACTTCTGGGACATCCTCGAAGACGGAGCATACCGCCCGGTTACGCCGGATGACCCCGGCATCGTCTGCCATGACGGGAACGGAGTGTACACCCGTAAGCTGGTATACCAGGCGAAATATGTGACTGGCGCAAGCTTCCGTTGCCGTGCCTGTGAATATGCGGGCAACAGACCGCAGGCTCCTACTGATGGGCGGCTGGAAGTGGTAATTGAGGTAAAGACGGAGATGGCAGCTTCCCTCAACTGCGAAATTATCCAGACAAAGGTTTTACCCTTTCCGATGATATGAAGCAGCCAAGCGCCTATGAAATACGCATCTTCGACAATCGCCGCGAGTACGGTACAGAGTACGATGACCTTTTCCGCATCACATGGAAAGGCCAGAGTGCCAAGCCGGGCGAGCCGGAGAAGGTGCTGGCAACCGGTGGGCGGACGTTGGAGTTCATTCCGGCGGACAAGGGTTTCCCGGCAAAATATATCTTCCATGTGCGGGCGGAAGTGGGGCTTCTCATCGGTGAGTCCCTGATGGGCGATGAGGAAGGCGCCGTTATATCCTCGCAGGTTGACGGACAGACGGTATTCATTGCCACGGGTCCGGTATATGAATAATTAAGTAATAACTTTAAACTTTAATCAATATGTACGTAATTGTAGAAAAGGCAAAGCTCGAAGGCAAATTCTTTGGGATAATGAATACCCTTCCGGATGGCAGGGTGTACATTCCTATCAGTGAGATGCGGAATGTGGGTACTCTTCTTGACATCGACATCATTGGTTCGGCACGTGAACTGAAAGAGCTGATAGAGAAACAGCAGGAAGCGATGCAGGGTACGGAGGAGATCGACCCCGGTTTCAGTGTGACACCCGAAGAGGAAGAGGAAATAGACCCCGGTTTCAGCCAGGAGCCGAATCCGGACAGCGACAGCGGGGCGTCGGAAGAGGGTGAAGGCAGCGTGACCGGTTCGGAACAGCCGGCCGGGGCAAAGACTGACGGAAAAAGGAAAGGAGGCAGACGATGAATCAGAATCAAGTGACCGCTTCACTGGCTATCGTAGCGGTGAGCAACGGAACAACCGTCAACGGGTATGTACGCGTGGACAATGGTCCGCTTATCCAGGCATGGACAAAGGGAAGTGACAAGTATACACCGGACTTTGAAGCACTCGCAGAGGACAAACGCCCTATTGTCATTGTCGTGTTACGTGACGTGAGCAGCGGGCGCATCCTTATTCCTTCCAAACTTGTGTTCAAATACAACGGAACCGAACTTGCATTCGGGGAGGATGGGCTGTGCAATACGGAACAGTTTGCCGGTACTTTCAAACGCGTAACCGGGTACAATGTAAGTGTGGACTCGCAGTCCTATCCCATGACCGGACTTCGCGTCATGAAGAACCTCGTGCCCATTTCCGGATATGACAATGACCGCATAACCGTTTCCGGTGAAGTTGAAATCGGCGGGCATACGGTCTCGTTCAACGAACTTGCGACGGATGTTGTCATCCAGGAATCATCCGGTAAACAGTATGAGTTGTTCATTACTTCTGACAAGGGTACGCAGATAATCAATCCGTCCGAAGTGCTGACGTTGAAGGCATCGCTGTACAGTGGTGGAGACCTTATCAACGATTTGGGGAACATTACGCTCCAATGGAAGAAGCAGCTGCCATCGGGAGAGGCCAACCTTGGTACACAGGGAACCCAGAACATTGCCGCGAATGATATTGACGGTTCGCTGGTGGTAAGTTGTGAGGCTGTGCAGAATGCGAAAGTCATTGCCAAGGGCTTCATTACCGTGTTCGACCTTAGTGACCCTATACTGGCGGCATTCAAGGTCAAGGGGCTTGCTTCTGACGGGCAGATATATGCGGGAGAGACGGGAACTCTTATTCCGTATGCCTATAAACGCCAGTCTGGAGAGGAAGTGGCGGTGGCAAGCTGGGACTTCGCCACATTCGATGGCGAGAACAATCCGTTCACACTGTCGGGAAAGGACAGCAACAAGTTCCAGGGCAAGGACATCGCACTGACCTATACGGATGCGGCGCGGGCCAAGACGTTCAGAGTAATCGCAACGAACACTAATCCTATTGAGCTATGATGGTGACAGCGGTTTTGAGTGTCGTGGCTGTCAGCGAGCCTGACCCGGTGGAATACGTTGACATCGAGTGCCAGCCGGCTGCCATCTCTGTGGATTGTAACAATGTGCAGCTTACACCGCTGAAGCTGAAAGCCCTGCACCGCAGCGGGGCTGATGCGGCCCTTCTGGATGTATTCTGGCGGCTGCATGTCCAGTCGGCAGGCAAGGACCTCGGTACGGCGGATTCCCCCGGTGCATCGTCCGAATGGGAATACTACCTTCCGTCTGACAAGTGGGGCAATGCGGATTCTATTATCGTGGAAGCGTACCGTGATAGTGCCCGCGAGACCCTTCTTGCTCAGAAGAGGGCCAGCATTGTTCGGCAGAACCCGTCCCCCTTCCCGGTCGATGGTGACTGAAACCGCTGCCGTTCAAGTATAAGAACGGGGAATATTTCCTGGATAAGACATTAGGCTTCATATTTATGTGGATGAATCCGGTGGCCGGAAACAGCGAGATGCACCCGTTCGATGACGTGGCTCAGAACCCGGACACTACTTCCTGGAAATCCACCCAGGAATACCCGCTACTGGGTACGCAGCTTTTGCTTGCCAGAAAGATAGATGCAGACCTTATCGACGTGGATAACCTGAAGGTGAAGCACCTGGATGGTGCGGACGGGGATTTTACAGGCAGTGTTACCGCAACCGAAGGTTATATCGGTGCATTCGAGATAACCAACAGAGGACTTGAAAACGAAAAGGAAAATCCGACCGCGATATTGAGGATAGCAAGGATGGCGGGAAATTTTTTGAAGTGAATGTCTCTTCCGGGGCAATGTGCGGTATTCGTGGGGATGGGATTACGGCACTCAGTTTGGGTGCCTACGGTGACCATTCAACCGGTGTAAAAGTGATAGCCCAGGCCGGATATGATACTTGCGCGATAGAAGCATTGGGTAATGTAGATTTGAATGCCAGGAGCGGTGAATCGGTAAGAATAAGCAGATTACGGGCTTCCGGATTTGCTGCGGGTGTCCGCATTTTAGGCAGCAGTATGATGTCTGCCCCACCGAGCTATACGGTCAGTGATACCGATGACATTATCATATATGGAGGACCGGATATAAGTTTTGACCCTACCTTGTTTCTTCCAAGGTCAACTACTCCAGGCCGGATTGTATATTTGAAGAACCAGTTGAACCGGAATGTCTCAGTGAAAGGACCCCTGATGAATCCCAATAACAGAGGCACAACCACTGCTACTTCCATCAATCAAATATCCTGCTTTTTCGTTTTTGACGGTAGTCATTGGATTTATTTTTACTGTGGATAATGGTTATGTTGGATATGCTTTTAAAACTCAACGACAAGCTGCTGCATTTTCTTGCATGCCTTGCCATCACCCTGACAGCGGGTGAACTCTGTGCCGTTACGGCAGGCGTGACGAAAGAAGCCGCTGACTGGATGTATAAGAAGAATTGCAAGGTCGGTTCGGGATGGGAATGGCTGGACATACTTGCGGACGCTGCCGGCATAGCGGTCGGCAGCGTATTAAGGAGATTGGTATTCGATTATTAATGTTAATAAAAAGGATTATGTTAGACACATTATTGGTTGCGCTGATTATCTCAGTAGATACCGCGCAGGTAAAGGAATTTCCGCAGAAGGCGGAAGTCGAGTTCAAGAAAAACGATTTAAAAGAGAATATCATTAAGTCAGCCTTGAATTTCCATAACAGCGGAAAGAAGGACGACAAGACCTGGAACTGGAAGATTCAGGATGTGGTGTTCAAAAAGGATTAAAACAATGTTCAATTTAAATTCAAATAATCATGGGAGCTATAAAAACAATGAAGGAAGTCGAAAGCGCACTTCCCCAGAAAAAAGAGATAAATTATGTACGTGCTTTGGATAAGAACGGCAATCCGATTTTAATCAATAAAGAGGACCTGGCGCAAGTTGTGGAGAACTGATTGGTACAACCACTATTGAAAAAGCGGGGTTGTTATCTCCGGATTTATTCAAGGTATATCCTCATTTTGTAAATGCTTACGATTCTGTATATAAGATTGCAGACAATGTGACTGACTGGTATCGTGCCCCGATAGCGGTCTTATGCAATGATTCTGCTGATACGTGCATGGACTTTTTATCATTTATATACATACCAGATACAGGTTTGGCGGCTTCCTTAAAAAGAATTTTAAAAAAGCCGCTTCAAGTAAAATACTACATAAAAGGACGTGACCTATTCGTATCATTTACATTCAATAACGAGTTACCTAATCATGCGTATATTTTATCGCCTCACGGTGTCCAATTGGTCGGAACACCGGACATCATCGACGATAGCTTCACGGAGATAACGGAGAAGCTATAACGGGGTTTATTGTGCGGCAGTTGGCCACGGCTTGAATGGTTTTTCACCTTCTTTTACACGAACAAATACCTTTCCGTTGCCGGCCGAAAGCCGCTGCGTTATATAACCGTCATAGGAACGTACTTCAAATAGACCAAAACAGTCGTTAGTCGGCATATTTTGCCACACTCCGCCCCATAGGTTTACGAAGTATGTTCCTGGTGTTGTATATTGGTCGGCATCTTTGAGGTCAGACCGCTTCTGTTTGATAGCTCCACCATCGAGCAGTTCTCCCACGTCGATTTACGGATGTGGGAGAACTGTTATGGAAAAAATTACGTGTTACAAACTCTTTTGCAATCCATTATACCCATCAAGTCCAATGGAACGGAGTAAGTCTCAATATCATTGGAAGCCATAATTTCTACAACGTAGGGGTTCGATTGGCAACCTACGCAAACAAAGTACCTTCCGATGGAATAGTCGGAGAGTTTTATTCCATACCATCCGGGTTTACCGATATAAAAGTGGTTTATAAGAATTGGGATGTTTACGTAGTATTCACTGTAGTACAAGGGCAATCTGTTTATTTTAAATACGATTGCAGTACTCAATGCGATATAATTAAAGATATTAGTTTCATTGACGAATCATACAAGGAGATAAAACCTATTGCACAATAGTGCAATCTGTCAGTCCGGTAATTTCATCATCTTGTGTAGCCATATCATACATTGAATCTCTAACTATCAGTCTCTGACAATAGTTCTATCACCTAATGAATTATCCGAAGTCAAGTATATGGATATTCTATGGTCAGTTTCGTATTTCATTTTTAGGTATGTATCGCTATTGGGTTGTCCATATAGGTATTTGACATATACTTTTGTAGAATCTTGTAATTCCATAGTATTACCAGCAATGTAAACGCAAAAATCACTTGATGGTTCACCTGTGGATATACATGATACTCTGATAGCAAAAGGAGCCCATTGGGAAGATGATGAACGGTATAGCAATACACTACGTTTGCCTTCTGATTTTATCTTTGTTGTTGCAAACTTGGAATTACTTAATCCGTCTTTCTCAGGAGTTACAACTGGTATCAGTTCTCCCACAACATTGGTTTAAATATGTGATATGTCAGGTATAAATGTATATAATTTTACGACTATAAAAGGAAGAAAAAGACATCTATTTTTAGCCGTGTGGTAGAATGTGGGTAGATTTTATAGGTTCTACTGATATTCTACCTCTACCTACTCGGAATGCTTTAAAACAAAAACATCCCAGCACTTCACAGTGCCGATGAAGCATGTCTTAGTCTTATGTTATAAAGAGAATTTAGAGTTCTTTTTACCTTTTACTAATACCGAATACTATAACAACTTAAGATTTACTGTCAATAGAACAAAAAAACGTGCCAAAAAGTTTATACTTATAAGTGATTAATTTTCATGTCTATGTGATGGCTTATTTAATATGAGTGTGGAAAACGGTGCAACACTTCTACAATGAAGTTCTACAATAATGTGTACTGTAATAAATCTACTGCCATAGTTTGGCAACCCTTTCCTGGCAAGATATTCCCTACTCATAAATTTCTTGTTTACTTTCGCTGAAAAGTGATTGTAAATGAGTATATTTGTCATGTTTTATTGGTTAACGCCCATGAATGTGTCTTTAACAGGATGCGTTCGTGGGCTTTTTTTGTTTAATTAAAAAAGTTCGTAGATGAAAAAGAAACTGATTGTTTTGGCTGTTGTGGTGGCCGTGATTGTAGGTCTGCTGGCTTATTACCAGTATGTACCGTTTTGGGCAAGCATTGTGAGTACCGGTGCGTTTATTGCCGGCATTCTTCTCGGTTGGAATGCCAAGGGGTGGAGTGATAAACATGTAACGGGGATGAAGGTATGATGGAGGAACTGAATGAACTGTTCAACATCACCGGCGGGATAGTTACTACTATCCTGCTTCCTCTTTTCGGTGTGTTCATGTTCTATGATTCAAAGAAGCGCAAGGCGGCTGCGGAAGCGAGAAAGGCGGAAGCTGACAATATCACCTTGTATGCTGCTGAATGGAAGGAACTGTACGAGAAAAAGGAACACAGGGTAGTGGAACTTGATTCCAAGATAGACCAGCTTTATGCCGAGAAGAATGAAGACCGCCAGCGTATCCGCGAGTTGATTGAAAAGAACACTACACTGGAGATAGAGAAGATAAAGCTGGAAGCAAAGCGGTGCGATGTCCGGGGATGTAGCGGGCGGAAGCCACCGAGCGATTATTAATTCACGGGAAGGAAGGTGTTTCGCAACAGCTCCCTTCCCTTTTTAGCATAAACTTAAAGTTTAAACAAAGGCTTCTGCAAATGTAGAATGATTTTTATTAAGACCAAAAGTAAAGGAGGAAAATAAGAATGGCAAATGTGAATGAATTTGCACCGTTTATCCTGAAGTGGGAGGGCGGTTTCGTGGATGACCCGTAGACCTTGGCGGAGCGACTAATATTGGGGTAACTATCGGAACATGGAAGTCGTGTGGTTACGACAAAGACGGTGACGGTGATATAGATGTGGACGATTTGCACCTGCTTACCCGTGAAGATGTTGTTAGCCGGGTACTTAAGCCGCATTATTGGGACAGATGGAAAGCTGATTTAATAAAGAATCAGTCTGTGGCGAATATTCTTGTTGATTGGGTATGGGCGTCTGGTGCGCATGGGATAAAGATACCGCAGCGGTTGCTTGGTGTTTCTGTAGATGGTATTGTAGGTCCTAAGACCATTGCTGCAGTAAATGCCAGGAACCCGCGTGAACTGTTCGACATGATTAAGATAGCCCGGTTTGACTTCATTGAGGATATTTGTTGCAAGCGGCCGGCAAACAACAAATTTAAACGGGGGTGGATGAACCGGATTAATGATTTAAGGTTTGAGCCATGAAAGCATTGCCGTGGCTATTAGTTGTATTGCTGGCAATCTTATCCGGATGTGCCACTCCTGAAAATGTTGACAGGAATGTACAGATAGACTATTTCAATGGTTTACATCAGATGCAGAACCGCATGGATTCATTGCTGTACAATATGCAGTTGATGCAGAAGGAGACGAACGAGAAGTTATCCAATTTGAAGTTGGAGAATAAAACCGTCTATCTTTCGGTTCCTGACAGTATAGGCAGGCAATATCCGACAAGTGTTAGTCAGACTACTGTTAACAAGGAGGAGAAAGAGCATAAGACTACTGATATGAGAACAGAGGCAACTTTGAAACATCTCATTACTGAAATTGACGAATTGAGGCAGCAGTTTAATGCTGCCACTTTGAAAAAAGAAAAGGTGGAGGAAGTTTCTTGGTGGCAACTGCATAAGGTTGATGTGTATGCAATCCTATTGGTTGTATTGCTTTTGGTTTATCTTATATATAAGGTGAGAAAAAAAAGTCTATCTTTGTGACGTAGATGTTGTGCTTATCGTTTCAGATAAGTGTTGCCCCGACTGGAAAGTTGGGGCTTTTTACATTACAATCCACCAATGAAATGCTTTGTTTCTTCATGTACGGTTAAGGAAGAACCCTGAAGGTATTTGTTGGTTGTGGATATATCGGCATGTCGAGCCTGATCACGGGCTACTACTATTCCTTCAGCATTTGCCAAATCTCGATACCGGTATCCTTCAAGCTGTAAAACTGATAGTTGCTCGGCCATTTTAAAAATGCCCTTACCTTGTTGAAATATTCTCTGAAGATGCGTGAGTCTGCTTTACAGGCATTGGGCTTGAACTGTTTTCCGAATAGATAATAGTGTGTTGGATTATCGAATATCTCCAGTTCTATCATCATTTTAATTACTGTATCATTCAGACCTACCATACCATCGCGTCTGTTTTTACTGATGGTGGAAGATATAAATACTTTCTGTTCTTTGATATTTATGTCACTCAAACGTATGTTGCTTAATTCGTCCGGACGGATAAATGTGTAATATTCCATCATGCAGGCCAGTAGAAAGCTCTTGTTCGTTTCTGTTAGGTATTCTTTTAATCTTATTAAATCAGATGGTGTCAATGCGGAACGATGTTTTTCCCCCTCTACTAAGGGCTTGATTCGTTCGGTTGGATTGTTGTCTATATACTTTTTCTCTTGTAGCCAGGTGCAAAACGCGGATAGCCAAGTGCGGTAGTTATTCCTGGTTCTGGCCGTTGAGTCCCTATCCAACAATATGTAATCTAAGAAGTCACTAATGTATGATTGGTCAAATTGGTATATATATATAATAGGAATGGCTTTGGTTGTATTGTACTCAAGCAACATATTCATTCTCGATTGATAATCATAGGCTGTTTTCTTTTTTAGGGTATTGTTGCTTGTGAGTTTCTCAATATACCTTATATATAATGAGGTCACCTCTGAGAATTTGGAATATTGGCGTTCCGTTGATGCTTCTGCCCATGGGTTCCATCCATTCCGAAGACGGGTTGTTGTATTAGCGATGATTTCTGCAGCTCTTTTTTGCGGTCTGAAATTTTTTCAATAGAGTCTAACATGTATTTTTTTCGCCGCATTTTTCCGTCTGCTGGGTCGAAGCAGGTAAAATCAATATACCAGTTTTTCCCCGTATGTAACTTTGGGAGAGTATAATCTACTATATTATTTATAGATGAGCCTTTGCGAGTTTTGGGTGAAGACATTTTTTTATACGTTTTTCGAATGCGAAAACGTATGATTAATATTATTGCTGTTTTTTTTGTCCGAATTTTGTCCGACCTTTTAAAAGGAAATGAGATAAATGATTGAAATTCAATCTTTTATCCTCATTTTAGTTGCGGAGGCCTGACTCGAACAGACGACCTTTGGGTTATGAGCCCAACGAGCTACCAACTGCTCCACTCCGCGATGTTTTGTGAGTGCAAAGGTACGGCTATTTGAATTTGCAAATAAAAGCCGGATTATTTTTCATAAGAAATGCACTGATATACATAATCAGTTGATAAATAGGCTGATAAAATACAAATATTTTTATTTGCTAATTGGCTTGATTGTTAATAAAATGTGCTTTTGTTTGTGATATATGCGGAAATGTCTTACTTTTGCACAAAGTATTAAGCAATGTGCAATTAGTCTATGGCCGTATCGAAGACAAAAGCTAAATTAGTGGATGTAGCCCGTCAGTTGTTTGCTAAAATGGGTGTTGAGAATACCACGATGAATGATATTGCCCTCGCTTCTAAAAAAGGTAGGAGAACGCTTTATACCTATTTTAAGAGCAAGGAAGATATTTATATGGCTGTTGTCGAATCGGAACTGGATATGCTTTCGGACATGATGAAGCGTGTGGCGGAGAAGAATATATCGCCGGACGAGAAGATGATTGAAATGATATACACGCGTCTGGATGCAGTGAAAGAGGTGGTATTCCGTAATGGGACGCTCCGGGCTAATTTCTTTCGCGACATTTGGCGGGTAGAGAAGGTACGTAAGCGTTTTGATGCCAAGGAGATACTGCTGTTCAAAGATGTATTGCGCGAAGGAGTGGAGAAAGGCGTGTTCAGAATAGACGATATTGACATGACTGCCGAGTTGGTGCATTATTGCGTAAAAGGGATTGAAGTGCCCTATATCCGCGGCCATATCGGTGCAAAGTTGGATGATGAAACCCGCGACAAATACGTTGTCAACCTCGTGTTTGGCGCATTGCATAGAACATAAAAACATTTAATCAATAATTAAAAACAGTATGGGATTATTAGACGGAAAAACAGCCATTGTAACCGGCGCCGCTCGCGGCATTGGTAAGGCTATCGCTTTAAAGTTCGCTCAAGAAGGAGCTAATATAGCATTCACCGACCTGGTGATTGACGAAAATGCTGAAGCTACAGCTAAAGAAATCGAAACGTTGGGCGTAAAGGCCAAAGCGTATGCTTCCAATGCTGCCAGCTTTGAAGATACTGCCAAAGTGGTGGAGGCTATCCATGCAGACTTCGGTCGCATTGATATTTTGGTAAACAACGCCGGTATCACCCGTGACGGTCTGATGATGCGCATGACCGAACAGCAATGGGATATGGTTATCAACGTGAACTTGAAATCGGCTTTCAACTTTATTCACGCTTGTACTCCGATTATGATGCGCCAGAAAGCCGGCAGCATTATCAATATGGCTTCTGTAGTAGGTGTTCACGGTAATGCAGGCCAGGCAAACTACTCTGCTTCTAAGGCCGGTATGATTGCATTGGCAAAGTCTATCGCACAAGAACTGGGTTCTCGCGGCATCCGTGCCAACGCTATTGCTCCGGGCTTCATTATGACGGCTATGACGGATGCGCTGTCCGAAGAAGTAAAAGCCGAATGGTGCAAGAAGATACCTTTGCGTCGTGGCGGTACTCCCGAAGACGTTGCCAATATTGCTACCTTCCTGGCTTCTGATATGTCTTCTTATGTATCAGGACAGGTAATTCAGGTAGACGGTGGTATGAACATGTAAAATAGTGATTGACGGTTAGCGGTTAGTGAGAATTGCCAGCCGCTAACCTCAGTTTTTTAATCACTAATCGCTAATCACTAATCGCTAAATAAATGACTGTCGTATACGAAGACAATCATATCATTATAGTCAACAAGACCGCTTCCGAGATAGTTCAGGGAGACAAGACGGGTGATACGCCGCTTTCGGAAACCGTAAAGCTGTATCTTAAGGAGAAATACCAAAAGCCCGGCAATGTCTTTATAGGTGTTACACACCGTTTGGACCGCCCCGTAAGCGGTCTTGTTGTTTTTGCCAAAACGAGTAAGGCACTTGCCCGTCTGAACGAGATGTTCAGGAACAGTGAGGTGAAGAAAACCTATTGGGCAGTGGTGAAGAACCGCCCTCGGGAGTCAGAGGGTGAGTTGGTGAACTATTTGGTACGTAATGAGAAGCAAAACAAGAGCTATGCCTACGATAAGGAAGTGCCGAACAGCAAGAAAGCGATTTTGCATTATCAGCTCATAGCCCGGTCGCAGAACTATTATCTGCTGGAAATAGACCTGAAAACGGGGCGGCATCATCAGATACGCTGTCAGTTGGCAAAAATGGGATGTCCCATTAAGGGAGATTTGAAGTACGGTTCTCCCCGTTCCAATCCCGACGGAAGCATTTGTCTGCATGCGCGCTTTGTGCGCTTTGTACATCCGGTATCCAAGAAACTGATAGAGGTGGAAGCCCCTGTCCCTGCCGGTAATCTATGGAATGGCTTTGAAATGGTTTGATAATCTGTTAATAACAAATTCAATGAAAAAGATTCTGATTCTTTCGGGACTGTCCTACTTGTTGCGCTTGCAGTTCGGGCACAGGATAAAGTGACCGAATACAATGTACGTCCTGCCGTTGCGGTGCGTACTCCGCTCCAGGGTGACAGTATCAATTTTACTGGGGAGAAGTTCACGGCCGACGCTTTGTTGAAAACCGATATCAGTCTTGACTTCGACGGGCGTCCTTACGAACGTATCACGGCGGATACCGCAGGATATGTACGGATGGAGAAAGCAGATAAGGATAATCTGTTCTATCTGTTTGCCACCCATCTGCGTGCGGAACGCTTTATGAAAGGAAAGTTGAATATTTACTCTCCCGCGCGTTTCGAGGTGTTTGTGAATGGCGTTTCCAAACAGTCTAAAACAACTGCGGAAGATAGCTTGTCGCAGGTTGCTCCTTCGGTACTCAGTCTGCGTCTGGAGCCGGAAACGGATTATGAGATAGTCGTTAAATTGTTGTCGACGGCTGTCGATAAGGCTGTTCCCGTATTGAAGTGCGAGTTTGAGAAAGATAAGGAGTTTGCCGATGTAGGTTACCGGCTCGCACCCGATTTGAAAAGACGTTTCGCATTGCACAATACGGCTTTCGGAAGTCGCGTGCGCTCGGTCAGCCTCTCTCCGAACGGCAAATATCTGCTTGCCTGCTATGCGGATAACTACTCGTTGAAGCGCTCAAGGACACGTTGTGAACTGACCGAACTGAAGACGGGCAGGGTGATACTGCCCGCTGCCGATGAGAAAATGCGTTGGATGCCCCGCAGCAATAAGCTTTATTATACCGTAACAGGCAGACAACGGAATGATTTGGTTGTGTTCGACCCTGCTACCATGCGTGAGGAAGTGTTGCTGAAAGATGTTCCCGAGGGATATTTTGCATGGTCGCCTGCAGAAGACTATCTTATCTACTCTCCGGATGATAAGGGAGAAGCGGTAGGCGGTCCTTTGAAGCGGCTGCTGCATCCCGACGACCGGATTCCCGATGCGCGTTCCCGCAACTATCTCGTTAGGTACGACCCTGTCACCGGACTTTCCGAACGTCTCACTTACGGCAGCCATGCTGTTTATCTGAATGATATATCCTCTGACGGCAAGAAACTCTTGTGCTCCACCTCTAAATCGAATATCACTCAATGTCCTTTCTCGCTTACTTCCATCTTCGAGCTGGATTTGGCTACGTTGCAGGCGGATACGCTGGTGGCATGGGACCCTTATGTAAACAGGGCGGCTTACTCTCCCAACGGCGGACAGCTTTTGGTAATCGGCAGTCCGATGGCTTTTGACGGAATAGGGAAAAACTGCGGCGAGCATCCCATCGCCAATGATTTCGATACTCAGGCATTCATTGTGGACAAGGCCACGAAAAAGGTTAATCCCATCACGCGCGATTTTAATCCTGCCGTCGACTTCCTGCAGTGGAACCGCGTAGACGGCTGTATCTACTTCAATACAACGGACGAAGATTGCAGACATATCTATCGCTATGTGCCGAAGACGGAGAGTTTTGAAATGCTGCCGCTTCAGGAAGATGTGATTTCTTCCTTCGACCTGGCGGAGTACAATCCTGCGGTTGCCGCCTATGTCGGTGGTGGCAATGCCAGTGTGGGAGTTGCCTATACGTATGATGTGAAGAAGAAAACATCCGTTTTGCTTGCCAATCCGATGAAGTCCGTTTTGGACAAGATAGATATGGGCACAATGAAGGAGTGGAACTTCACGGCGGAAGACGGTACGGAGATTAAAGGTATGATATGTCTGCCGCCGGCTTTCGACCCGAACAGGAAATATCCGCTTATCGTTTATTACTACGGCGGGACTACACCTACCACACGCGGCATCACTTCGCCTTATTGTGCACAATTGTTTGCATCACGCGATTATGTGGTTTATGTTATCCAGCCCAGCGGGGCTATCGGTTACGGTCAGGAGTTTTCCGCCCGTCATGTCAATGCGTGGGGAGAACGCACTGCCGATGAAATCATCGAGGGCACGAAGAAGTTCTGCGCCGCGCATCCGTTTGTCAACGACAAGCGTATCGGCTGTATCGGAGCATCCTATGGCGGTTTTATGACGATGTACTTGCAGACCAAGACGGATTTGTTTGCCGCTGCCGTTTCGCATGCGGGCATCAGTAACGTGACCAGCTATTGGGGCGAGGGCTATTGGGGCTATTCCTACAACTCCGTTGCCGCTGCCGGGAGCTATCCGTGGAATAATCCCGATTTGTTTACCAAACACGGAGCATTGTTCAATGCGGATAAAATCAAGACCCCGTTGTTGCTGTTGCATGGTACGGTGGATACGAATGTGCCTATCGGCGAAAGTATTCAGTTGTACAATGCCTTGAAGATATTGGGTAAGCCGGTTGAGTTTATAACGGTGGACGGCGAGAATCATTTCATCAGTGATTATCCCAAGCGCGAGTTGTGCACAACTCTATCATGGCATGGTTTGCACGTTGGCTGCAGGATAGTCCGGCATGGTGGAACGACCTTTACCCGGAAAGACATTGGTAGGATACTAAGATAAGAGGAAAAAGTTCCTCACCGCTTTATTACGACAAAAAGCCGTTTCCCGGAATAGACAAGGAGGAAACGGCTTTTTTGTTGTCAGTGTGCTTACTGTTATTCGGCACATGAAGTTGTGAAATGGATGCTCTTGGCCGTTTGCATCTGTGCTCAGGCCAAGAACGATCCGTCACAAACAAACATAAACAGGGCTGCTACTAATACTAGTTTTTTGTTTTTTACTTGTTTTTAATTAGGTTAATATATTTATTTGGTTTAGGTAGATTCTACTTTGATGTTGTGGAGTTAAACTTCACACAGTATATATATATCAAATGACGTGCCAGAGTGAAGGCAGAAACGGTAAGTCATTGCAGATTAGCACGCTATTTTTACTGTGAAGGTGCGCAGGGGTGTGAAGATGTGTGGAAGCGGTGTGGAAAGTGTGGAATAGAGTGTGGAGTTTTTCCACAGTTATAACTCTATTCCATATAATTTAAGTTTGTTGTAAAGTGTCTTTCTGTCTATCCCCAGCAGTTGGGCGGCGCGGCTTTTGTTATATCCTGTCTGCTTCAAGGCTTCGATTATCTGCTGCTTTTCGGTCTCTTCGTTACGGAGAGGCATACCTGCTGCGGATGGGGTTACTGGACTCTTCAGTTCGCTAAGCTCGTTCAGGGTAATGAGCTTGTCTTGCGCCAAAAGGGTGGCACGCCGGACGATGTTCTTCATCTGACGCAGGTTGCCCGGCCATTGATATTCCAGTAAAGCTTTGGATGCCTTTTCGTCAAAGCCGATGAGATGCTTGTCCAGTTCGCGGTTTGCCTGGTCCAGGAAGAAGTTTGCAAAGAGCAGGATATCCTCGCGACGGTCTTTCAGTTGCGGCATACGCAGGGTAAACTCATTGATGCGGTGGTAGAGATCCTCGCGGAAAGTCCCTTTCTCGATGGCCTGCTCCAGATTCTCATTGGTGGCGGACACTAAGCGCACATCTACCTGTATCTCCTTGTTGGAGCCGACAGGACGTATTTTACGTTCCTGCAGGGCGCGGAGCAATTGTATCTGCACCTCGTAGCTGAGGTTGCCTATTTCATCCAAAAAGATAGTGCCGCCGTTGGCAGCAACGAACGCGCCCGTCTTGTCGGTCAGCGCGCCGGTAAAGGAACCTTTTACATGGCCGAAGAATTCGGAAGCCGCCAGCTCTTTGGGGATAGCTCCGCAGTCAATGGCTATGAACGGCTGTTTGGCGCGGCGGCTCAACTTATGGATGCGTTGCGCCACGTACTCCTTGCCTGTTCCGCTGGCCCCGTTGATAAGGACGGACATGTTGGTGGGAGAAACCAGGTTCACATAATTATAAAGTTGCCTGGCGGCGTCGCTTTCGCCTTCCAGGTAGTCGGATGAAGCGTTCTCTGCACCTTTCCGGCAGGGATTTCCATTGCTTTCGGAACGCATGGTCTGTTTGGACGAACAGACGGTCTGTTTGGGTCGAACGCATGGTCTGTTTGGGTCGAACGCATGGTCTGTTCCGAAGCGACGGATGAGGACTTCAGGGCTTCATCCATTTTCTTCAATAACTCGTCGGGGTTTACGGGTTTTGCAATGTAGTCGCATGCGCCCAGTTTCATGGCCTGCACGGCAGACTGTATGTCGGCATAGCCCGTCATGATGATAAGAGGGATGTGCAGGGAATGTTCTCCCAGCCACTTCAGCAAATCTATGCCGTCGCGGTCGGGCAGGCGCAAGTCGGACAGTATCAGGTCCACCGTCTCGGCTTCGATATGCTTCTGGGCACGGGCTATACTGCTTGCCGAACTGACTTGGAATCCTTTTTTGCCAAGCCATGTTTTCAATATCATGCCGTAAGTGATATCATCTTCTACGATTAATATGGATTTCATCCCTTCTGCTTTTTATCTCTTTTATGGCACAAAGGTAAATCGTTTTGTCCGATTTTAGTATATTTGCAGGCTTAAATTAAACAAAAAGACAGATGAAAAGAAATCTCATTGTATTATTAACCATACTGGTATGCGGCCTGACGGCCTGCAAACCGGGACAAAAGAAAGACGGAAATATGGAAAAAGAAACGAAGTTGAAGATTGAGACAAGTGCGGGTGACATCATCGTGAAACTGTATAACGAAACGCCGAAGCATCGCGATAACTTTATCAAGCTGGCCGAGGAAGGTACTTATGAAGGTACGCTGTTTCACCGTGTCATCAAGGACTTCATGATACAGGCGGGCGACCCCGAATCGAAGAATGCCCCGAAAGGCAAGATGCTGGGAGCGGGCGATGTGGGATACACTGTTCCTGCGGAGTTTGTCTACCCGAAATACTTCCATAAGAAAGGTGCGCTGTCTGCCGCCCGTCAGGGAGATAACGTAAACCCGAAGAAGGAATCGTCCGGTTGTCAGTTCTATATCGTGACCGGAAAGGTGTATAACGATTCTACGCTTCTCGGCAGGAACATCAGATGAACCAGGCACGCCTGAACAATGCTTTCAATGCTTTGGCGCAGAAACACATGAAGGAAATCTACAAGATGCGTAAGGACGGTGACCAGGAAGGGCTGATGAATCTGCAGGACACGCTTATCGCGCAGGCTGAGGCTCAGGTGGCCGGCGAACCGGAGTTCCGTTTCACGCCGGAACAGGTAAAGGCATATACCACTGTAGGCGGCACACCGCATCTGGACGGCGAATATACCGTGTTCGGCGAAGTCGTTGAAGGCATGGATGTGGTAGATAAGATACAACAGGTAAAGACAGACCGCAGCGACCGTCCGGAAGAGGATGTGAAGATTGAGAAGGTGACTGTGATTGACTGATAAACAAAATTGCGTCAAACCTTTGGGAAGAGAGCCTCGCTCTGTCACACAAGTATGAAGATAAATAAGCATTGTTTCCCCAACGGCCTGCGGCTGGTACACTACGAGGATACCAGCACGCAGATGGTGGCGCTGAACATCGTTTACGATGTCGGTGCGCGCGACGAGCATCCCGAGCATACCGGCTTTGCCCATTTGTTCGAGCATCTGATGTTTGGCGGTTCGGCGCATATTCCCGATTACGATACGCCTTTGCAGTTGGCGGGGGGAGAAAACAATGCCTGGACCAATAATGACATTACCAATTACTACCTCACCGTTCCGAAGCCGAACGTAGAGACGGCCTTTTGGCTGGAGTCCGACCGTATGCTGGAGCTGGCTTTCAGTGAGCAAAGCCTCGAAGTGCAACGCGGTGTAGTGATGGAAGAGTTCAAGCAACGCTGCCTTAACCAGCCGTATGGCGATGTGGGGCATCTGTTCCGGCCGCTGGCGTTCCGGGTGCATCCGTACCGCTGGCCTACTATCGGCAAGGAACTCTCGCACATAGAGCAAGCCACGCTGGACGAGGTAAAGAGTTTCTTCTACCGTTTCTATGCTCCGAACAATGCCGTGCTGGCAGTGACGGGAAACATTTCATGGGATGAAACCGTTAAGCTTACCGAGAAGTGGTTTGCTCCCATACCCCGGCGGGACGTTCCGGTGAGGCAATTGCCGCAGGAGCCGGAGCAAACGCAGGAACGCCGGCTGACGGTAGAAAGAAACGTGCCGCTGGACGCCTTGTTCATGGGCTATCACATGTGTAGTCGCGAGGGTGCGGATTATTACGCATTCGATATTCTGTCCGATATTCTCAGCAACGGACGTTCCAGCCGTTTGAATCGCCGCTTGGTACAGGAACAGAATATCTTTTCCGGTATCGACGCGTACATCAGCGGTACGCGTGATGCGGGTCTGCTGCAAATCAGCGGTAAGCCTGCGGCAGGTGTGTCGTTGGAGCAGGCGGAAGCTGCCGTCCGTAAAGAACTGGAAGAGTTGCAGCGGTCTCCGGTAGACGGGCAGGAACTGGAGAAGGTTAAGAACAAGTTTGAATCTACTCAGATATTCGGCAATATCAACTATCTGAACGTAGCCACAAACCTTGCCTGGTTCGAGCTGACGGGAAAGGCGGAAGATATTGACCTTGAAGTAGAGCGTTATCGCTCCGTTACGACGGAGCAGTTGCATACTGTGGCGCAGCGTACTTTCTGCGAAAGCAATGCCGTAGTATTATATTATAAGAGTGATAAATGACAGTCAAAGGGAGCGTTTTTCGTCTCTTTGCAGGAAGGGAAGGGCGCCGTTTGACGAAACGAAAGTTCCCTGTTAAGGAAACTTCGGTTTCCTGTTGAGGAAGCTTCAGTTTCCCGTTGAGGAAACTCCCGTTTCCCGTCGGGGGAACTCCCGTTTCCCATTAGGGAAACTTTGGTTTCTTACTAAGGAAATTCTGGTTTCCCGTCAGGGGAACAATGGTTTCTCCCTTTGAAACAAATTTTAGACAATAAGATGATGAATTGGATAGCCGGCTATAAGCAGCATTATAAAGCGTTGATATTTTTGGGACTTCCCATTGTTATCGGACAGGTGGGAGTAATTATTCTCGGTTTTGCCGATACTCTGATGATCGGGCATCACAGTACCGAGGAGTTGGGTGCAGCTTCTTTCGTAAACAATGTATTTACGCTTTGCATCATTTTCAGTACCGGTTTCAGTTACGGGCTGACGCCTATCGTGGGCAGTCTTTACGGCAACCGCCGCTTTGCGGAAGCGGGGCAGGCGTTGCGTTGCAGTTTGGTGGCGAATGTCCTGGTGGCATTGCTCCTTACGTTTATCATGACGGTGGTCTACTTCAACGTGGAGCGCCTGGGGCAACCCGAGGAACTGATGCCTTTGATAAAACCTTATTACCTGGTATTGCTTGCTTCGCTGGTTTTCGTGATGCTGTTCAACGGCTTCAAGCAGTTACGGACGGAATCACAGATACGAAGACCGCCATGTGGATATTGCTGGGCGGAAATACGCTGAACATCATAGGCAACTATATCCTTATCAACGGCAAACTGGGCTTCCTGGAGCTGGGGTTGCTGGGAGCAGGCATCAGTACGTTGTTCTCGCGTATTATGATGGTGGTGGTGTTCGCGTTGATTGTGCTGCGCGGCCGCCGCTTTATCCGTTACCGGATCGGGTTCTCCCGCATGGGATGGTCGTTTCCGGTGTTTAAGAAGCTCAATGCGCTGGGCTGGCCTGTCGGTTTGCAGATGGGAATGGAGACGGCCTCTTTCAGCCTTAGCGCCATCATGGTGGGCTGGCTGGGCACTATCGCTTTGGCATCCCATCAGATAATGCTGACCATCTCGCAATTTACGTTTATGATGTACTACGGTATGGGTGCAGCGGTGGCGGTGCGTGTCAGTAATTTCAAGGGGCAAGACGATATGGAGAATGTGCGCCGCTCCACATTTGCGGGTTTCCATCTGATAATGGCTATGGAAGTAGTGCTTATGAGCATCGTTTTTGTGATGCGCGGACAGGTGGGCGGCTGGTTTACGGATAGCGCAGAGGCTTCGGCGCTGGTAGCCTCTTTGTTCTTCCCTTTCTTGATTTATCAGTTTGGCGACGGACTGCAAATCAACTTTGCCAATGCGCTGCGGGGCATATCGGATGTAAAGCCGATGATGGTTATTGCATTTATTTCTTATTTTATTATATCTTTGCCCGTAGGATATTTTTGCGGTTTTGTACTGGGCTGGGGACTGGTCGGCGTGTGGATGGCTTTCCCGTTCGGTCTGACCAGTGCCGGGGTGATGCTGTGGCTGCGCTTCCGCTATAAAACGAGGACGAGATGATGCACGGGGCGATGCTTTGTCACCCTGTCGCTCCATAACTCTTTTATTACCTGTTTATGAATAGCGTATCGAAAGTAAAGATAGCTGTCGGATACACTCTGCTGCTGGGAGTGTTGTTCTTTTCCCTGTTCTTTGTGCACCGGGAGATGGAGCATCTTATGCTTTCCGATAACCGGGACGTGCAGTGGACGGACAGTCTCATTACGCTTCTTCGGAAGAAGGATGCGAACACCATTTACATGCTGCGCGTGTTGAGCGAGACGAACGACAGCATGGTCTCTACCCGGGAGATAGAAAATATTATCGCTACCCGGCAGGATTCGTTTGTGACAAACCAGCGCGTACAGCAGCGCATCATTACGCATCGCGACACGGTGGTTACCAAGCCCAGGAAGAAAGGATTCTTCCGCCGTTTGGGAGAGGTGTTTGTGCCGCCTAAGAAAGATACCGCCATTCAGGTAAAGACTTCCCTCGAATATGCCACGGATACGGTGATTAACGTGTATAATCCGGTGGATTCCCTGCAGGAAAAGCTGCGTGCCGTGGCACAACAGCAGAAGGAGCACATTGCGATTGTACAGCGCCGCAGGCGTACCTTGCAACGCATGGACCGGATGCTGACCGCCCGTATCGACAGTCTGTTGAAAGGCTACGAACAGGAAACCCTGCAGCGTGCCCGCAAAGAGGCGGAGTACCAGCAGTCCGTACGCCATCACTCCATTAAGACAATCAGCGGCATTGCCGTCGGTGCGGTGCTGCTTTCCGTCTTTTTCCTGATAATCATAGGGCGCGACATTACGCGCAGCAACCGCTATCGCCGCGAACTGGAAGAAGCCCGCCGCCGTGCCGAGGACCTGCTGGCCACGCGCGAGAAGATGATGCTTGCCATTACCCACGACTTTAAGGCGCCGCTCGGCTCCATCATGGGCTATGCGACCTGCTCTCCCGTCTGACGGTGGACGAACGGCAACGCTTCTACCTGGATAATATGAAAACCTCATCGGAACATCTGCTGAAGCTGGTGGTCGATTTGCTCGATTTCCACAGGCTCGACCTTCATAAGGCGGAGATAAACCGGGTCACCTTCCATCCCGCCCGCTTGCTGGAAGAGATTCATGTCAGTTTTGAACCGCTGACTTCTGCCAAAGGCCTGGAGTTGCATTGCGATATTGCTCCCGAACTGGAGAGTACTTACATCTGCGACCCGCTCCGTCTCCGCCAGATTATCAACAATCTGCTGTCCAATGCAGTGAAGTTACGGACGAGGGGGGCATAACGATGACGGCGCGTTACGAGGAACGCCGGTTGGTGGTGGCCATTGCCGATACGGGCAAAGGTATGGAACCGGCGGACAGGGAGCGGATTTTCCAGGAGTTTACCCGCCTTCCCGGTGCGCAGGGCAAAGAGGGCTTCGGACTCGGTTTGTCTATTGTGCGCATGCTTGTGCAGTTGCTGGAAGGAACGATTGATGTGGACAGTGTGCCGGGCAAGGAAGTACATTTACGCTGCGTGTTCCCTTGTTCCCCGTACAGGTATCGGAGGATACCGGCGAGAAATATCAGGAGACGGAAACCGGAACTTCTTCCGCTCTTTCAGAGAGCATGCCCGCTTCTTCACAACCTTCGCTCCGTGTGTTGCTGATTGACGACGACCGCATTCAGCTTACGCTTACCGCAGCCATGCTCCAGCATAGCGGCATCGCTTCGGTATCGTGCATGCAATTGGACGAATTGCTGGATGCCCTGCGTTCCGATACCTTTGATGTGTTGCTCACCGATGTACAGATGCCTGCCATCAACGGTTTCGACCTGTTGAAACTGTTGCGTGCGTCGAATCTGCCCCAGGCGCAGGCCATTCCCGTGATAGCCGTTACCGCCCGTAGCGATATGAAGCCGGAGGAGTTCAAGGAATATGGCTTTGCCGGTTGCCTGCACAAACCGTTTACGGTAGCGGAACTGTTCCGGGAACTGAATGCGGAAGGTATCGGACAAACATCTGCCGTGCGGAGCGAAGTAGCAGCAGCGGAAACGGTTGAGGCTTCATCGCCGGATGCTCCTTATGACTTCTCGGCACTCACCGCTTTCTCCGGTGACGACCCGGAGGCGGCAAAGTCCATAATGGAGAGCTTCGTTACCGAAACCCGCCTCAATGCCGAACGTTTGCAAAAGGCGGCGGATGCGGCGGATATGGACGAGGTGGCGGCCGTTTCGCACAAGATGATTCCTCTCTTTACGCTGATTGGCGCTACGGAACTGGTGGCGGAGCTTAAAATACTGGAAGGCTTGCGCGGTACTCCTTTTACAGCCGGGCAGAGGCAGCGGGCACTGCGTTCGCTTGCTCTTATCGAGGACATTATCCGCTTGCAGACACGGGCGGATTAGAGTAAGCAATTGCGGTATAAGTGGTCGTAAACACCGGCGCAACATAGTATTTTTCTTTTATTAGGAACTTTATCTCAAAATTAATTGTTTACTTTGTACGAATTAATCGATGACAGCTTGACGTTCCAATGAGAAGAAAATGGTTAAGAGGGCACTTTGGGTGCTTCTTACTCCTATTATCCTATTTGTAATATTGATGATATTGCTTTACGTGCCGCCCGTACAGAATTTTATACGGAAGCAGGCCACGGCAATAGCATCGGATGCTACGGGCATGAATATCTCCGTAGAGCGGATAGACCTTCGTTTTCCGTTGAACCTGCTTGTGCGCGGTGTTCAGGTAGTGCAGCCGGGAAGCGATACTGCTGATATCCAACACCCCGATACCTTGCTGAACCTCGGAAGCCTGAATGTCCGCGTACAGGCATGGCCCTTATTGAAAGGAAGGGTAGAGGTGGATGACATCACTTTGCAACGGGTGGCCGTAAACTCTTCCGGCCTGCTGGAAGGCATGCGCATAAAAGGTACGCTCGGACGGTTCTTCCTTGCCAGTCACGGCATAGACCTGAATAAAGAGGATGCCGTACTGAACCGGGTGGAACTGAGCGATACCCATGTGCAGGTGATGCTTGCCGACACTACCGAAACTCCGGAGGATACCACCGAAACCGCCTTGAACTGGCGCGTAGCATTGCATAACCTGAAACTGAAGAATGTGTCGGTGGATTGCAGATGCCGCTCGACTCCATGTCCCTGGCAGCCACTATCGGAGATGCAAGCATAGAGATGCCGAAGCCGACCTCAAGCGACAGTTCTATGGCTGCGTAAG
>ENA-OQCX01000113-OQCX01000113.1-human-gut-metagenome-genome-assembly--contig:-NODE-113-length-41463-cov-2.452680_pt1 | contig 41463 bp, 54 predicted proteins | sample MGYA00242762_ERZ504587 | MGnify/ENA primary metagenome ERZ504587 (study PRJEB26092, sample SAMD00036337) | human gut metagenome | host: Homo sapiens | study: EMG produced TPA metagenomics assembly of...
CTTACCAAAACGAGAGGCACCATCTGCACGAAGTGCTCCAGTAACCATATATTTACCTTTATAATTATATTGGACTCTAGCAAGTCCTGAAAGCAAAGCCCACTCAGAAGCATGAGAGTCTCCGCGCGTTACAGTACCGGCATTCAGAGTAGGCACATTATTTGTTATAAATCCATTAGCAAAAGCGTATGTACTCTCATCGCGCTGATATTGCATAGTCCACCCTGCCAACGCAGAAATAGAATGCCCTTTAATATCCTTATTATAGGTTACAGTTTGCTCAAACAACCAATTATACATCTTAGCCGTTTTGGCTGTTGCTTCAGGCTCAGATTCCGGATTACCTTCCGTATTGGCAACAGGAATAGTAGATGGACGAAATGTATCTTGTGAGCTGTTGTAAATATCTACACCAAAATTTGCACGATATTTTAATTCGGGCATAAAAGCTACTTCTCCATAAACATTACCAAATATACGGGAAGCTTTTGTTTCATCCTTTTGCAACAAAGCCAATGCTACCGGATTCCACACTTGAGTTTGGCTATTTCCTTTTTTAACAGAACCATCCTCTAGTGTCGTCTGCGTATTCGGACTCCAAGCATTCTGTGCAAAACAAAAAGAACCATCAGCATTGTAAACAGGAAATATAGGAGCACTATGCAAAGCTGAAGCAATAATGCCACCACCATCCTTATTATAAGCACCATCAGAGTTCACTGCATTCTCTATCGTTACAGACGGATTTAAAGAGAGCCCAAACTTAAAAATACCTTCAGTAACATCCAGATTAAAACGAGAACTATATCTCGTAAAATCACTGTTAATAATTACACCGTCTTGTGACAAGTAATCTACAGAAGCATAATATTTTATCTTCTGACTTCCACCAGATACCGAAACAGAATGATTCTGCATACCTGCCGTACGAAAAATCTCGTCTTGCCAATCTGTATCAACCAATCCCTTTTCACCCCTTAGATAAGGTAAGATTTCAACCGGAACAATCGTATTATAATCATTACCGGTATTTTGTAAACGTATGGCATTACTATCAGTAATACTAAAGGCCAAAGGCTGTTTATTTTGAGCGATACGTTTACGGTTTACCGCTTCCATTTTATCTACATAGGTATTATTTCGAGCGTCGTTTACCAAATCGGCATATTCGTAAGCGTTCAGCATATCTATTTTTTTAGATACAGTCTGCCAACCATAATATCCATTATAAGAAACCGTAGCTCGTCCTTCCTGTCCTTTCTTGGTAGTAATCAGCACTACGCCATTAGAGCCTCGCGACCCATAAATAGCAGAAGAGGAAGCATCTTTCAGAACCTCAATAGACTCCACATCATTCATGTTGAAAGTATTCAGTTGCTCTTTGGCAAGAGGTACTCCATCTACTACATACAACGGTGATGTTCCAGCAGTAATAGTACCTGTACCGCGCACCTTAATTTGTAAAGAAGAACCCGGTGCACCTGTAGATTGTGAAACTTGTACACCCGGCATTTTGCCAACCATTGCTTCAGCCATAGAAGTTACAGGCTGTCCTTTCAAATCACTGGCACGTATACTGGCAATAGCAGTTGTCACATCGCGCTTCTTCTGTACACCATATCCTACTACTACAACTTCATCCAGCAATTCATTATCCTCTTTCATCATTATTTTATCAAGTCCTTTGCCATTGGCTTTCAACTCTACTGTCTGATAACCGATATATGAAAAGGCAAGTAATGCATTTTCCGGCACATCTATCAAATTATAATTTCCATCCATATCAGTAATTACACCATTAGTAGTGCCTTTTACCAATACACTGGCACCAATGATAGGTTCACCATCTTGATCGACAACTCTTCCTTGATATTTCTCAGTTTTATACCTTTCGAAGTGCCTTGTCCGGTTTTCTGTTTACCAACAGATATTGTATGATTATCCCTATTGAAATACAATTTTGTCTGTAAAGTAATACGCTCCAAAACATCCTGTAGAGAGGCATTTGATACTTTGAGGGTAATGCGGGGAGCTGAATTAACAATTTCTTGATCATAGAAAAACTTCAGTCCTGTTTGTATACTCAATTGATTAAAGACATTTTCTGCCGTTTCGTTCTGAACATTTAATGTTATGCCCTTCACTTCTTGCGCCTGTATATAATAACTTGTAAATGAAAAGCATATGAAAAGTAAAAAAGCTAAAAATGAATGTACATTTTCAGACTTCCTTTTTGTATTAGGAAGATTATTCATAAATTTGTGCGTTTTAGTAATTGTAATAAATTATTTAAAACAAAGGTTTGTAATACACGAGACGCTATTCACACGGGTCGAAACGAATGAATATCTGTCCGGATTACTAGTATAGGGGCTGCTCTGAGAGATAGCTCCTATTTTTTGGCAGATTAAGATGGTGGTTTCATATCCGATATAGACTAATGTTTAACAATACAAATATAATACACTGTAGTTCTCAAAGACAGGGGTGTATTTTATATTTTTTCACTATTTATAGAGCTGAATCATATTCCCCATTCTCTTGTAATGAATACCGCTTGTATACTCCACAGCCTGTAATACAGCGTCCAAACTCTTATTATCATGTTCACCAGAAATGAGATTGTCAAAATTCTGTCCCTCAGCAAAAGTAATGCGACAATTATACATACGCTCCAATTCTTTAGCCACATCATGTATCGGAGTGCTATTGAAACGTAAATTACCTTTTCGCCAAACTGCCATAGTGCGCTCTTCGCGCCTCTTATTATATTCTCCTGAAACAGTATTGATAAGCACCTGCTCTTTAGCACGTAGACGCATCATCGCTTCCGGCAAATCAATCTGGACTTTACCACTTTCCACATCTACTGATACTACCTCGTCCGAAGAATAAGATTTGATATTAAAACAAGTACCCAAAACACGCACATCGAAGTGGCGGTATCCACTACGAAAGGCTGCTTCTCATTATGATATACGCGAAAATACCCTTCACCTTCCAGTTCTATTCTACGTTCCTTACCGGTAAAACGATCTGGATAGTGAACACGCGAACAAGAGTTTAATATCAATGTCGTACCATCGGGAAGCTGTACTTCCTTGCGTTCGCCAAAAGAAGTAGAAGCCTCTAAATAAGATACCTGTGTCCTATCTATATAACGAATGTAACTAATACTGCCAAATACAAGACAAACCATCGCAGCCACACTTGACACAGCCAATGCAGCCCGACGAATCCACATACGTTTCTTATGCTCTATACGCTTTAATAACAGTCGCGCCTCTTTTTTTATATTGTTCGCGTTCAAGGTCTGTCTGCGGTGATTGCAGGGAAGTTTCTTCCCATACTTCAGCAGCCAGATCCTGAAGCATATCTGTATCATACTCCGAAGTCTGTAACTCATCCAACAACTTACGGGCATCATCCATTGTATACAGATCGTCCAAATAACGACGCAGCAGTGATTTATTATTTTCACTATTTTTCATAAAATATAATTCTAAATGAAGCAAGATTATTAAAAATAACCCTTTGACATTAAGATATACACATAAGAAAAGAATGACTGGGGTGTGATTAATATTTTTTAATATACACTGTTAACCAAAAGCCTTTATTAATAATAAAATCATGATTATCAATAACTGAAAACACAGAAAAGCACAAAATAAAGTCAGTGATTCTACATAAATAAGCAAGTTCAAATCAATATTTTTTGTCGAATAAATACCTGAATTTATCATTTTATAAATTCAAACAAATAAGAATCAAAATCAAATCAGAACCTACTATCGAATTCTTTTCCAAATAAGCACGCAGTGTTTTCAATGATATGGAAATGGATTCTTGTACCGTATTAACAGAAATACCTAATACTTCAGCTATTTCACGATGAGACATTTGTTGCTCCCGACTCATCTCGAATATTTCACGTTGGCGAGGGGTCAACTGTTGCAATGCACAGGAAATAAATTGCCGCAAGTCGTTTGCTATAATTTCATCTCTTGTTTCGTTGGTATAATTCACAGCTTGTGAAAGTATCTGTTCCCTTAATTTATCCTGATAAGACAAATCGCGTAGCTGATTCAGTATACGGTTTCGCACGATTGTATACAGATAAGCGGAAAATGAAGCATCCGGATTGATGAAACGGCGTCCCTGCCACACTATTGTAAAAGCATCCTGAAAAATATCTTCCGCATATTCACGCGATTTCAAAAAGCGCATAGCAAAGTATATCAAACGATTCTTATAGGCAGCATAAAGCTCACAAAAAGCATCTTCTTCTCCTTCAATCAAACGAAGTACCAAAGAACGTTCATCACTAGGAATTTTGGTTGCGTACATACTGTATTTTTAGATTTTGCGACAAAGGTATCGTTATGATGTTACAAACCTATGTAAAATTCAGGAAATAAAAAAGGAAAAGGACGTATTCTACTCTTTATTAAACGGAAATTCACTATCTTCGTATCAATAAAGCAATAATAGAATGCTAAGAGGAATCTGCTTTTGCATATGTATGTCGGTGATGCTTTCTTTGTTTGCCCAAAATGAAGAAAGCAATTTTATTGCACCTGACCGTACTGTCCATAAACGTTCGGAAATTATCAAAAGAGCAATAAAAAAATTCCTCAATTTCAGCGATTTCGACACAGCATATATCAGCCCCAATCGATATAACTACGCCTTAATGCTCGATCATTTCACTAATTACGAATACTATTCCGTAGGAAGCGGTACCCCCGAACCGCAACGTTTGCGTTTCTCACCAAAACCACATAATAAAATAGGCGTTTACTTTGGCTGGCGCTGGCTTTTTCTAGGATGGGCTGTTGATGCAGACGGACTTTACGGAAAGAAAAATGGGAAAAAAAGAGGCAGAGAGTTCGACCTCAGTCTTTACAGTTCTAAACTAGGTGTGGATATTTTTTATAAACGTACCGGAAACTCTTACAAAATACACAAAATAACAGGGTTCTCTGACCGTATTCCAACCGATTATTCTGAAGATTTCAACGGGCTGAAAGTAAAGATGAAAGGGTTGAATCTATATTATATATTCAATAACAGACGCTTTTCTTATCCTGCCGCTTTCAGCCAGTCCACCAACCAGCGGCGCAGTGCCGGCTCTTTTATTACCGGATTTTCCGTATCTGCGCATAATCTGGATTTTGATTACACCCAATTGCCCCCTATCATTCAGGAAACGATGAATCCGGGCATGAAAGTAAATCATATAAAATACACCAATATCAGTCTTAACTTCGGCTACGCTATAATTGGGTATTTGCACGCAACTGCCTTGCCTGCTTGTCACTTAATCCGGCAGTAGCCTACAAAACCTCACGCATCAGAAAAGCGGAAGAAGAAACAGACGAATGGTACAAAAACTTCAATATCGACTTCATCCTGCGTGTAGGTATCGTGTACAACAACAGCAAATATTTTGCAGGTACTTCATTCGTAGGCAGAACATACGATTATTACCGGAGCAATTTCTCATTGAACAACGGCTTCGGGACACTGCAAGTGTATGCAGGCTTTAACTTCTGCTTGAAAAAGGAACACCGCAAGAAAAAACAATGACAGCCCGTTCTTATCAGAAAGAATAAGTACAAGCCACTCCTACTATATTTTTTCGCGCCTTACTCTCCCACTGACGGCAATAAAAGACGTCCGCTTCCCAACAATCAGAAAACAACGGAAGCACCACTCCGCCACGATAACGCATACGCTGTACATCAAACCGTTCTCCACGGTTCAATCCGTTATACATTTCAACAGAAGCGTAAGGCTCTATCTTGCATTTCGGAATATCATACGCCAATTTAACACGCGAACGCCAACGAAACTCATCGCCACTGCTGTCGAAAGTATGTTGAAAACGCTCACGAAGTGAAACCTTCAGTCTTTGTACACGCGTGGAAAGCGTTCCGTCAAAATGATAACGGTGACGGAATTTCCAACCGGCTTCTCCACGATTGCGGTAATGGATTTCGTAACCGGCCGCTACTTTCAGAAAAGGAAGCACGGAATAGGCTCCACCCACATCCAATCCCCAGCGGTCTGTCTTACCCAAATCATCCTTTGTACGCCATTCCAATTTTCCGGACAAGGTAAATGCCGGCTTTACTTTATATTTAAAACCGGCACTTGCCCATGTAGTAAAGTCCTTTTCCTGTGCATGCAGAAAAGCAGGTACAATACATAATACCGCTACTACCAAACCATAGATTTTCCACGTATAAGAATCCTTTTTTACCATAACTGTTCCTGAATATATCATTTAACATTGATTTCACGTGTGCAAAGCTAAAGATTAATTCTGTAACAAAACTGTAATATCAGATTTCTTTACACAAAACCGATTGTTACGGCAAAAAATCCAAGTTGTTTTTTCAGGATAGCAGAATTATGGCTAAAAAACGACTTGTCCGTGCGAAATTTCTTTCAAATGCTTCTCTATCTTTTCAAAGAAAGAAGCCAGATGCGACCCGTCTACAAAAGCATGATTCACATATATGGAAAGCGGAAAGACCAGACGCTCTCCGCGGGACACCACTTTACCGGCAGTCATCAACGGATGGCTGCAACCGTTACCGGCTTCGGCAACGGTATAAGTAGTTGAAGTGAAATACATCTTGGGCACTGCACTCAAATGCACCACATCGTAATCACCTTGTTGCATCAATACTCTTTCAGCGTTATAAGGGTCTCCGTCCTTAGGGATGTTTGTAATCAGTGTATGGGCCTCGGCATAAAAATGTTTGAAGTCTTCATGATAAGGAATACGAACCGTATAAAAAGTCTTTCCCGGAACAGCTATTGGAGAAATAATATCCACCCGATCATGAAAAACGACCTGTCCGTTCTTGTCTGTACGGTAACGGAGTTCGTCCACCTCGTTGGCTGAACGGAGAACCGCATACAGGTAATAAAGAAAAAAGAGTGTCCGGACTGTTTTGCAGCAGCGCTGGCTCCGTACAGTCTATCTCGGTAGTCACCGAATACCATGAATTTAAAAACGTTCGGAAAAAGCCGTAATTGTCACGACGTTCCCAAGTGTCAATGTCAATAATGTGTTTCATAAATAAAAAACGGATTATGAAAAAAGGACGCTTATACAGCATCCTTTTTCCAATTTAATTTATCATTTCTCTTTTTTGTAGTTCTCCAATCCGGTCTGCAAGAACTCAATGTACTTCGGAATACTCTCATCATACGAATATGACTTATTGAGCGGTTTGCCTTCATTGTCAATCAACACATAGAAAGGCTGCGCATTTGCACCGAACTTTACACGCTGCAAATAACTCCACTTATCGCCCACCGTACGCAAAGTACGTTCCGTACCATTCTCCATAATCTTCACCGGTGAAGAAAGCGGAGTTTTTGTTATCTACATAAAGTGTAATGAGTACATAGTCATTATTAATAATATCGCTAACTTTAGGGTCGGTCCATACGGCAAGTTCCATCTTACGGCAGTTCACACAACCGTAACCGGTAAAGTCAAGCATCACCGGCTTGCCATGCTGGCGGGCATACTCCATACCGAGGTCGTAATCATCGAACTTGGCATGCACCTCATTATTGTAAAGATTGAAATCCTGAGTCTGCATGGGCGGCGCAAAAGCGCTGACAGCTTTCAACGGCGCTCCCCACAAACCGGGAAGCATATATACGGCAAACGCCAATGAGCCAATGCCATGAAGAAACGGGGTACACTGACTTTTGTGTCATCATCATCGTGCGGGAACTTGACTTTGCCCAACAGATAGAACCCAAGCAGGGCAAACAGCACAATCCATAAAGCCAGGAATGTCTCACGGTCGAGTATGCGCCAACCGTAAGCCAAGTCAGCAACGGAAAGGAATTTCAACGCAAACGCCAATTCCAGGAATCCAAGCGTTACCTTGATTACATTCATCCAACCGCCTGATTTGGGCATTGACTTCAGCCAGGACGGGAACAGTGCAAACAAAGTGAACGGCAGTGCCAAGGCAATGGCAAAGCCCAACATGCCAATAGCCGGAGCTATCATGTTACCAGTAGTGGACACTTGTACCAACAAGAAACCGATAATAGGACCTGTACATGAGAATGACACCAATGACAATGTAAATGCCATTAAGAATATGCTCAGCAAACCGCCTGTTTTTTCTGCTTTTGAATCCACGGCATTACTCCATTTGGAAGGAAGCGTAATTTCAAAAGCCCCAAAGAAAGAAGCTGCGAAAACGACCAGCATCAAAAAGAAGAAGATGTTAAAAACAGCATTCGTCGACAATGAGTTCAAAGCATTGGCGCCAAATATCCCGGTAACCAACAGCCCTAAACCAACATATATCACTACAATAGACGCACCGTATGTCCAGGCATCGCGGATACCTTTCTTCTTATCTTTACTGCGTTTCAGGAAGAAGCTGACAGTCATAGGGATAATTGGCCATACGCAAGGCGTAAACAAAGCCAGCAGTCCACCTACAAATCCTGTGATAAAAATATAAATCCAAGACATATCTTCCTGTGAAACGGTTTCGCCTAATGCTTGCAGTTCATCGATAACCGGCTTCCAAAGGTCGGTGGTTCCATCACCGGCAACATTTATTCCGGTATCGCTTTCCGCACCGCCAATAACGGCCATAGCTGCGGTTTGAGCGGTATCGGAAGATTTTTCCAATTCTACATTTCCGGCATCCGCAGCCTTATCGGCTGCCGGTCCATTAACGGCTGTACCTTCCGCCTTGCCCGAAAACTTAAACGGCACTTGTGTAGGCGGTAAACAATTCTCATCATTACATGCGCCATATTCCAAAAAACCTTCTACCTTATATTCGCCACCGGTCAGTTTCAACTTCTGTACGAACTGAGCGGTATTTTCAAAATAACGCACTTTCATTTCAAACAACTTATCGAATGCGGCCACCTCTTTCCCTACCGGTTTTAATTTTCCGACAAGTTCCGCACCTGAAATGGACTCGACATTGAATGTGGCCGATATAGGTCCGCCATCGCCCAAATCGGTCGAGTACACATGCCAGCCCTTATCAATAGTTCCGGTAAAGACAACTTCCGCTTCACCAGCCTGCAAAGTCTTTAATTCCGACTTAAATTTAACCGGCTCTTGTATCTGTGCTTGTACCACTACGGCAAACAGCAACAGAAGTATGGAGAATATACTTTTCTTCATGTTATTATCCCATATTTTATTTATACTTCATAGTCTACACAAGCACGGCTTTCCTTAACCTCGGCTATAAGCTTACCGGCAGCTACATGATCGGGATGTGCAGCATAGAATTTCACATCGTCCAAAGTATCGAACTCACTGTAAAGAGCTATACTCCAAGTCTCAGCCGGATTAATGTTCAATCCCACTTCAATCTTACGTATAACTGGTATTTTAGCAGGCAGCGCTTCAATAGCTTTCTTAAAATCATTCATCGCCGCTAACTTTTCATCAGCAGAAGCTTCGTCTTTCAGCTTAAATAATACAATATGCTTTACCATACTTGTTATTTAAATGATTTAATCTATATTTGTCAATCGAAACAATAACATTTTTAAGACACAAAAATACTCGTTTTTTTCAAATATATACTTAAACGGATGTTAATAATAGGAATTGCAGGCGGAACCGGGTCGGGAAAGACCACCGTCGTACGTAAAATTGTTGAAAGCCTGCCGGCTGGTGAAGTAGTTTTATTACCTCAGGACTCTTATTACAAAGACAGCAGCCATGTGCCAGTAGAAGAACGGCAGAATATTAATTTCGACCACCCGGATGCTTTCGACTGGGGACTTTTGTCCAAACACGTATCCATGCTTCGCGAAGGCAAAAGCATCGAACAACCTACCTATTCCTACCTGACCTGCACGCGACAGCCCGAAACAATCCACATCGAGCCTCGGGAAGTCATTATCATTGAAGGCATCCTTGCCCTATGTGACAAGAAGCTGCGCAACATGATGGACCTCAGAATCTTTGTTGACGCAGACCCGGACGAACGCCTTATCCGCGTCATCCAGCGCGATGTCGTAGAGCGTGGCCGCACGGCCGAGGCTGTAATGGAACGCTACACGCGTATTCTGAAACCTATGCATCTGCAATTTATAGAGCCTTGCAAGCGATATGCCGATCTTATCGTACCGGAAGGCGGAAACAATCAGGTAGCAATCGATATTCTCACAATGTATATCAAAAAACATTTATAAATAATTCGAACAGCACATATGCCGAGCGTACTTCCCCAACCGGGCGCAATTTGCCAGTTTTCCACTGTCAATTACTGATTGCATTAGTCTTGCTTTGCAGTGTTATGGGGTGTCGCGGCAATCATAATGCAGCAGCCGAACAAGAAGAAGCCGTTGATTTACAACAGATAAAAGATAACGGTGAACTGGTAGTGCTGACTTTATACAGTTCTACATCCTATTTTATTTACCGCGGCCAGGACATGGGATTTCAATATGAATTGGGTGAACAGTTTGCCAAAAGCCTCGGCGTCAAGTTAAAAATAAAAGTTGCCAAAAACATACACGACCTGATTGAAAGACTTCTTGCAGGCGAAGGCGATCTTATTGCCTACAACCTGCCCATCACCAAAGAATGGAAAGACAGTCTGACATACTGCGGTGAGGAGGTGATTACCCATCAGGTCATCGTACAACGTACAGGCAGCCGCGTCAAACCGTTGAAAGATGTAACGGAACTTATCGGAAAGGATGTGTACGTAAAACCCGGAAAGTATTATGAACGGCTTGTCAATCTGGACAGGGAGCTGGGTGGCGGCATCCATATCCATAAGGTCAGCAATGACAGCATCACGATTGAAGACCTTATTATGCAAGTTTCACAAGGCAAAATACCGTATACCGTAGCGGACAATGATGTAGCCCGCCTCAATACCACGTACTACCCGAACCTCAACATCGGGCTTTCTATCAGTTTCGACCAACGGGCTTCGTGGGCTGTACGTAAAGATTGTCCGCAGCTTGCAGAAGCTGCCAATAAATGGCATGAGAAAAACATGACTTCTCCGGCTTATACCGCGAGTATGAAACGGTATTTTGAAATTGGCAAAGCTATCCCACACTCTCCTATTCTATCTCTGCGAGAAGGGAAAATATCACACTTCGACCATCTATTCAAGAAATATGCACCAGACATTAATTGGGACTGGCGTTTATTGGCATCTTTAGCTTATACTGAATCCAACTTTGATACTACCGCCGTTTCATGGGCAGGTGCAAAAGGACTGATGCAACTAATGCCTGCACAGCTCGTGCCATGGGAGTTCCTCCGGGAAAAGAACAAAACCCCGAAGAAAGCATTAAAGCAGCCACAAAATATATTGCCGCCACAGCCAAAAGCTTCTCGAAAATTCCCCAAGAAGAACGGATTAATTTTATTCTGGCATCATATAACTCCGGTATAGGACATGTATTCGATGCTATGGCATTGGCTGAAAAATACGGCAAAAACAAATATGTGTGGCGGGATAACGTGGAAAACTTCATCCTCTTGAAGAGCAATGAAGAGTACTTTACCGATCCGGTTTGCAAGAACGGGTATTTCCGTGGGATAGAAACTTATAACTTCGTGAGGGATATAACGGCAAGGTTTGAACAGTATAAGAAAAAGATAAAAAGCTGATTCACGGGATAGGACATAAAAATTACAGCGTTTTCAGACATAAGGACAAGAGAATAGAGTAGGTTGCAATGTATAACTTTTTGCTGCATATTTTTCTGTTCTCTTGTTCTTATATCTGCAATACGACAGTGAAAACCTCAAAACAAATTCAGCCGATTAGCCTTTGCCTCTTCAAGAGATACCGTTTCAACTTGTTTCTCCTGATTTTTCTCGCGCAACTGCTGATACTTGTTAGAAAGCTTCTTCACGAACTCTTCCTTTTGGTTAGGATTCATCAAACGGGCTGCCACCGTTGCATTCTGCGAGGCGTCTTTCAGGTGAATAACCGGAGCATGATAAACCGGAGCAATCTTTAATGCCGTGTGCAAAGGAGAAGTGGTAGCGCCACCTATCAATAGTGGTACATCGAGTCCCGCCTTTTCCAATTCAATGGCAACATGTACCATTTCATCCAGCGAAGGAGTGATAAGGCCACTCAACCCAATCATGTTTACCTTTTCCTCTATGGCCCGCTGCACAATCGTTTCAGCGGGAACCATTACTCCCAAGTCAATTATCTCATATCCGTTGCAAGCCATTATTACGGAAACAATATTTTTCCCAATGTCGTGCACATCACCTTTCACCGTAGCAAGCAACACCTTGCCGGCAGAGGCAGCCCCTTCCTGCTTTTCCGATTCAATGACAGGCTGAAGAACAGCCACCGCTTTCTTCATAGTACGTGCCGTTTTCACCACTTGCGGAAGAAACATCTTACCCGCACCGAACAAATCGCCAACATGGTTCATTCCGGCCATCAGCGGACCTTCAATGATATCCACAGCTTTAGGATAAACTTTCAAAGCTTCAGCGAGGTCTTCTTCCAGATAATCTCCGATGCCTTTTGTCAAAGCATACTTCAAACGTTCCTCTACGGTATCTTCACGCCAGGCAAGCTGAGAACTGAGGCTTGAAAGCTGGGAGTTACCGTTAGAGAGAGAATTCTTGGCCGCTTCCGCCTCGACTTTCAACCGTTCGGCAGTCTCAATCAACCGCTCGGCAGCATCCGAACGACGATTGAGAACAACATCTTCGATACGTTCCAGAATATCGGCGGGTATATCGGTGTAAAGTACGGAAGTGGCAGGGTTTACGATACCCATATCCATCCCCTCGCGAATGGCATGATAGAGAAAGACCGCATGCATTGCTTCACGAATATAATTATTACCCCGAAAGGAAAATGAAAGATTACTGACTCCACCGCTGACATGAGCGCCGGCAGGTTCTTCCGTATCCAACCGGTAGCACGGATAAAATCGACTGCATAGTTATTATGCTCGTCCATACCCGTAGCCACTGCAAGTACATTCGGGTCAAAAATTATATCTTGCGGATTGAAACCGACCCTGTTTACCAACAGACGATAAGCGCGTTCGCACACCTCAATTCTGCGTTCGTACGTATCCGCCTGTCCCTGTTCATCAAAAGCCATTACGACTGCAGCAGCACCGTATCGCTTTATAGTACGGGCATGTTCAAGAAACTTTTCTTCGCCCTCTTTCAAAGATATGGAGTTGACAATGGACTTTCCTTGCATACATTTTAACCCTGCAACTATCACATCCCATTTAGAAGAATCTATCATTACAGGAACACGGGCTATCTCCGGCTCGGATGCTATCAGATTGAGAAAAGTGGTCATTTCCTTTTCCGCATCCAGCAAACCGTCGTCCATATTTATGTCGATAATCTGCGCTCCGTCTTCTACTTGCTGCCGGGCGATACTTAGCGCTTCATCATATTTTTTCTCATTGATTAAACGCAGAAACTTACGTGAACCGGCAACGTTGCAACGTTCGCCACATTGATAAAGTTGTTTTCAGGCTTTACCTCCAACTGTTCCAAACCGGAGAGCCAAAGATTATCGGGCAGAGAAGCCGGTATACGTAGCACAGCTCCTGCTATCAAAGACGAATATGCAGCAATATATTCATCGGTAGTGCCACAACAACCGCCTATTATATTTACCAGCCCTTCATGAATGTACTCCCTGATCTCATCTGCCATTTCAGCCGGAGTCTGGTCGTATGTACCCAGACTGTTAGGCAATCCCGCATTGGATAGCACTGATATAATAAGGAGCACGAGCAGCCAACTGTTCAAGAAAGGGTTTTAATTGACGGGCTCCAAAAGAACAGTTAAGCCCGACAGAGAAAATATCCGCATGTTGCACAGAAGCCAGAAATGCTTCCAGCGTCTGTCCTGACAAAGTACGTCCGCCTATATCGGAAACCGTTACGGAAAGCATCAGCGGAACCCGGACACCTATAGCTTCCATCGCCTGCTCCGCAGCATATATCGCAGCCTTAGCATTCAACGTATCAAATATGGTTTCAATCAGCAACGCATCCACACCGGCTTCGAGCATCGCTTCCATCTGCTCGCGATAAGCAGCAGCCAATTCATCATAAGTCAATGCACGAAAAGCCGGATTGTTAACATCCGGACTCATGGAGCAAGTCTTATTGGTAGGCCCGATAGAGCCTGCCACAAAACGCGGTTTATCGGGAGTTAAAGCAGTAAATTCATCGGCAACTTCACGCGCCAGTTTTACAGCAGCAAAATTTATCTCACGCACATACTCCTGTACGTGATAATCGGCCATGCTGACGCTTGTAGAATTAAAAGTATTGGTTTCGATAATGTCCGCACCCGCCGCAAGATACTTACGGTGAATATCCCGTATTACATCCGGACGCGTCAGACAAAGTATATCATTATTACCTTTTAACTGTCCGGGAATTGCGCAAAACGTTTACCCCGGAAGTCCTCCTCCGTCAAATTGTATTGTTGTATCATAGTGCCCATAGCACCGTCCAGAATAAGAATGCGCTCACGCACCAACGTTTCAATAGAAGCCACTTTTATTTAAGTATAAAGTATGAGGTATTCTTTTTAAAGTATGAGGTATGAAGTATTAAATACGAGATATGAAGTTAAAATACAACCGATAAAATTATCAAGATATAAATATTACACCTGCTTATACTTCAGACCTTATACTTACTATACGTACTGCTTATCGTTTGAATGCACGCGCCATATCGCGTTTGTCATCTTTTTCTTTCAAAGCCTCGCGCTTGTCGTATTGCTTCTTACCCTTTACAAGAGCTACGACTACCTTTGCCAGCCCTTTTTCATTGATGAACATACGAACAGGAATTATGGTAAAGCCGGGGTCTTTAGAACCACGTTGCAACTTGTCCAGTTCTTTCTTTGTCAACAGCAGTTTGCGCTCCCGACGTGCATTATGATTATTGTACGAACCGTAAAAATATTCGGCAATATGCATATTCTTCACCCATAGCTCGCCATTGGCGAAGTAGCAAAACGTATCTACCAGACTTGCCTTTCCCAAACGGATAGATTTAATTTCCGTACCGGTAAGCACAATACCCGCCGTATAGGTATCTACCAATTCGTAATCGAATGTGGCACGTTTATTCTTAATATTTATAGGAGCTTGTTTCATAAAATCAATCAGTTCAGCACTACCGTCAGCTTATTGAAAACGAATTCTATCACTGCCGGACAAGCTATTAACAACATGGAAGAAAGAATGGTAAACCTTAAACGGTCTTTTTCCGCTATTTTCATCAGAATAGCACTTCCTTCCCACACCACATATACAATATAAAATTGAAGCAACAGGGCTATTATACTGAAATCGGGCAATATGCCGATTATGATTTTCAGCATGAAAGACACTACCAACGCATAGCCGGCAAACTGTTGCACCAAAGGTATATCATTGTCCATAGCAAACATACGGACACGTAGCCCATTGATGAGATAGGCAGCCAAAAAATATCCCCCGAACAAGGATACCGCTACCGCACAACATTGCGTCATGGCATATTGAAAACTTTGCGGCCCACCCCATCCCTTAGCCACCAAAGAGCCTATAAAGACGGACAACCCGCATAAACCAATCATAGGATAGACAAAAGCTGTAAAGACTTTTCGTCTATCCTCTAAACTAATTTCCTCCCAGCACGTGCCGGAGAGGAAATCAGTTGCATTGCTATATGGAACAGTTCTTTGTAATTCAATTAATTATTATTGATTTGAAGGATTCCATTTAAAATTTTCAATTGTATAATCTGTATACTTCTCAGGCAATTTAGCACCATCCATATCGGTTTTTGCTTTAATTCTTATCGTTGTAGGATAGCTACCGTGCTTTCCTTTAAAATCCGACATGATTTGTTTACATCGTAAGCTTTGTTTCTAACAGCAAAAACATCTGTCTTGGTATCAGTTCCTTTGTTATGTCTCAAATAAAAGACAAGTTCTGTACTGCTTTCATTAGATTCATCATTTATATACACCAATTCCATTGTATGCTGTTTCAACATTTCCTCCTTATTCTCCATTTTCCAAGAAATAGGCAACACGAGCATTTCAGCACCATACATCCAAGGCTTATAAGTCTGTCCGTAATTGTCTGTCGGCTCCAAAGTCACAATAGGAGCAGTTTCTGGTATAGCCTCCATATCTTCCACGGAACTTGCATATCTGGTAGAATAAGAATCCACAGCAATTGCACTGACTAACTTTATACGATAATCCTGCGGAGTAAAAGTACCACCCTCAGCTTTAGTTGCCGGAGTATCCTCCACATATTTAAAAGCAATCTGAGCTAAATCAGTACCCGACATTTTAAAGCCCTGAGCTTCCATTTCTGTAACGGAAGCCATTGTCGGATGATATGTATTACCATATAAATCAATAAAATAACTCCCCATTACAGTGCGTACATATCCTATTCCATCATACATGCTTTCGCCGGCATCATCATTAAGACACGAAGTAAAAGAAACGCCCATTAATAAGGTAAAGGCAACCATTAAGAATTTCAATTGTTTCATAAACATTATTTTTTAGAGTTTGCAAAGATATAAAATTCAATTCACATAAGGTAAATGCAGAAACTTAAAAAATACTGCAACTGTTACTTTATTATTTTCGCAAACGACTCTAAATGTTCATCTACATAGCTTGCAACCAAAGCCGTATACTCCTCTTCTTTCTCCAGAAACTCATCTTCCAACTCATCAAAAGCCTCATACTGCTCGTACATTGCCATAAATTCGTCATCAGTACGCTCACGTTCCAAATCTTCACGATGGACATCATATATCTTTTTGGCGGCATACACCAATTTGCTTAAATCGCCACCCCCACAAACGCATTACTTTGGCAAACGGATTGGCAAAGATATAGCCACCATATCCGTTTTGTACCAACTGGCAGAAACCACCTTCCATGAGTTCGTCGCGGAATATCTGATACGCCAGCAACGAATGCTGTTCTCCGGTAAGCAACGGCATCGTATCGGCAGTAAGTTCGCCGCCTATCACTCTTTTATATGCATCTGTAAATACTTGGATGAAAGCATCCATTCCTTCGCCCGCAGCTTGTTGCAAAGCCGCATCAGTAACTTCTACCATAATAGTATGTATATTGAATTAACGCTGCAAAGTTAATACAAAAACTGCAAAGTCTACTTTACATTCCACAGAGTTTACAACTTATTATTACCTATTTTTAATAAAAAAAGTCAAATTGAACGGTTGGCAGAAAGCAAGAAAACGACTACCTTTGTGACCGTTTAATAAAACATAGAACTACGTTTTTTTAAATTATAACTTAAAAAAAGAGCTAATTATGACTTATTCACACGAAGTGGAACACATGTGTGTTGTAAAGAAAGGTCCTAACCACGGACCGGCTCCCATACCCGAAGAAGGCAAATGGGTAAAATCAAAAGAAATAGTTGATATTTCAGGTCTGACACATGGTGTAGGTTGGTGTGCTCCTCAGCAAGGTGCTTGTAAACTGACTTTGAACGTTAAAGAAGGTGTCATCCAAGAAGCATTGGTTGAAACAATCGGCTGCTCCGGTATGACTCACTCGGCTGCTATGGCTGCTGAAATCCTTCCGGGCAAGACAATCCTCGAAGCATTGAACACCGACCTCGTTTGCGACGCTATCAATACAGCTATGCGCGAACTCTTCCTGCAAATCGTTTACGGTCGTACTCAGTCTGCTTTCTCTGAAGGCGGTTTGATTATCGGTGCCGGTCTGGAAGACTTAGGTAAGGGATTGCGCAGCCAGGTAGGTACTCTATACGGTACTTTGGCAAAGGGTCCCCGTTACCTGGAAATGGCAGAAGGTTATATCAAGACTATTGCTCTTGACAAAAACGATGAAATCTGCGGATACGAATTCGTTCACATGGGTAAATTCATGGATGAAATCAAGAAAGGTACTGATGCCAACGAAGCTTTGAAGAAAGTAACCGGTACTTACGGACGCTTCACTGCAGAACAGGGAGCTGTTAAACACATTGATCCACGTCACGAATAATATAAGGAGGAAAGAAACTATGATTAGAGAAGTAAAATTTGAAAGTCAAGACCGTCGTATCAAAGGTATCATCGAAGCCTTGAACGCCAACGGCATCAAAGACATAGAGGAAGCTAACGCCATCTGCGAAGCTGCCGGACTCGATCCTTATAAGACGTGTGAAGAGACTCAGCCTATCTGCTTTGAGAACGCAAAATGGGCTTATGTTGTAGGTTGTGCCATCGCTATCAAGAAAGGCTGCAAGAATGCTGCAGATGCTGCCGAAGCAATCGGTATCGGTTTGCAGGCGTTTTGTATTCCGGGTTCTGTAGCCGACGACCGCAAGGTAGGTATCGGTCACGGTAATCTGGCTGCCATGTTGCTCCGTGAAGAGACTAAGTGTTTTGCTTTCCTGGCAGGTCACGAATCATTTGCTGCTGCAGAAGGTGCAATCAAAATCGCAGCTAAAGCTGACAAAGTACGTAAAGAACCTTTGCGTTGTATCCTGAACGGTTTGGGCAAGGATGCTGCACAAATCATCTCCCGTATCAACGGCTTTACATATGTTCAGACTCAATTCGACTACTACACAGGTGAACTGAAAGTTGTTCGTGAAATCGCATACAGCATGGTCCTCGTGCCAAAGTAAAATGCTACGGTGCTGACGACGTTCGCGAAGGTGTGGCTATCATGTGGAAAGAAGGCGTAGACGTATCCATCACAGGTAACTCTACCAACCCGACCCGTTTCCAGCACCCTGTTGCAGGTACTTACAAGAAAGAACGCGTTCTTGCAGGTAAGCCCTATTTCTCAGTAGCATCCGGTGGCGGTACAGGTCGTACGCTTCACCCGGATAACATGGCTGCCGGTCCTGCTTCTTACGGCATGACGGACACTATGGGTCGTATGCACTCAGACGCTCAATTCGCTGGTTCTTCATCAGTTCCTGCTCACGTGGAAATGATGGGCTTCCTGGGTATCGGTAACAACCCGATGGTAGGATGTACAGTGGCTTGTGCGGTTGACGTGGCTACTGCTTTGAGCAAGTAATATAATACATTGCTAATATATAAATCCCTGTAACCATTGCAGTTATAGGGATTTTTATTTCCAGTAATTTCATTCGTTTAACTGATGACCCACCCCCTCCTATTTTTCAATATCAATCAAAAGTATTGCAAATAATTGTCTAAAATTACGGAATGAAATTGGTTCTTTAAATCATAAATCGGTTATACAATTAAGAGTTGGTTTAGGATAAAAGGAGGTCAAAACGAAAGATTATTTATATGCAATCTGGCATTTTTGAAAATTTAAAAACAAGCAAAATTCAACAACCTGTTTTATCCTGCATATACTCAAAGAACGATTATCATAATATAAAATTGACGAGCAAGAAAAACTAGATCAAATCCCTGTATCTTAAATATTATCAAAAAAAGGAAGGCTGTTTTCACGCCTCCTGTCTGTCCGCACAATTATATAATCCCGTATTTGCAGTATCTCACAGAAGGTAGAGTTAGCTGATGCCTAACATGATAGCCCCTTTACCTAGTTGTTTTCGGTCTGTTCGAACTAATATACATTTTAATATCAGACTTCCCCTGCCAAATTCACATCAAAAACGAGGTTTTACAAATTTGTCATCTGGAGATGTAAAAGACAACCCCGGAACAGAACGGCGGATATCTTTATAGGCATGTTCTTTAATCAGTGAATAATCTGTAGCATCCAAAGCATAGTAATAATCATCTTTATCTGTCGATAACTTTACAGTCCAGTCAAACATATTTCCAAAGATGGTCAACTCATCTTTTGCCGGATCGAAACCGGGGAGAGCTGATTTCACCAAACTTCCATCACTATTGATAATATAAAAATGATGCTTGCTATCTACCATATACCCCAAAGTCCGACGGCTACGGAATTCAGTAATAAACACATATTCCGGCAAGACTCCTTCAGGCAACTGAATAGCTTTCACATACGGACGTCCTTTGGTGCACTTCAGATGGAACAATTTATGGTTGGCATCTAAAACCAGATATCCCTCATCATAGTCTTTACGAGTAGTTGGATTGCCCGAAGCATAGCATGCAGGAAAAGCAAACCCTTTCTGAACCAGCATATCCGTAAACAATTTACTTTTCGCCTCATCGATACAATTCGTTTCCATACGAATAAATTCTATACCTTTATCGGTAAAACGGAATGCATCTTCGGGCATTTTCAAATCCACGTTTGGACATGGACTCCATCAGAAAATAGAGTCCTGTCTGGGGAGCATTGATGGCTGACGGCACACTCTTGAAAGTAAAGTTTGTCAATTGAATATCTTTCGGACTAACTGCCTTACCACAAATGGTATCAGGGAAACGTTCGTCCGCCGTAAGCTGGCGCACATAGAGAGAAGGCAACAAACTGTCTACCTGCTGTTGTGTATATGTATTGCCTTTCGTATCATAGCGGTGAAGTTGCTTATTCTCATCTAGTTGTGTAATAACAAAATCACCAAGTACGGAACTATACATAGTAAAAGGAGTTTTGACAGGCTTCAGTGTGAGAAAAGCATAACACCAAGGCAACTGCCATACAAGCAGGACAGCTACGGTAATATAAAAAAATATTTTGCTGAATCGAATCATGTTTGTTTGATTTTTTAATAATAAACATTCAATTAGTCTTGCTTACCGGCCTTGAACCGTACCACAGAAATCCACGAAAGAGAAGCGGCAAGCAACGTATAAAGTGTCAGACAGGGCAAGAAACTATTATATGCCTCCGCTCCCGGAGCCAGAAAGTAGACACGGAAAATCAATGCCGCAATAATCAGATTCAAAACCCTGCGCTTCCATGTGGGTTCCAGGCAAATCCATGAAACAAGCAGATAACCGGCAAATCCGGCAAAAAACCATGGAGCCGCAGATAATAAAACACGCTGCACCAACTCACTTGTAAAATGTTGTGGCAGATAAACTCCCATCATAATAAAACTCATAGCAAAACAGGTCACCAGTGCAAGTACGCCATAGGCCAACATTGACATGACCATTTTCTTCTGTGAATAAGGCAAATGCAAAGTAAGCTTCAAACACTTACGTTGCATCTCGGGGAAAAACTGTACGGCAGCAAGCAAGATACCGATAAGTAAAGGGACAAATTGCAACAAATCAATAAATATAGCATCCTTCTGGACCATCACTACCCATAAATGATCGATTCCCTGTATGGCAATGGTACGGCCAATACGAAGCATGGAATATCCTGTGATCCCTATCATAAAAAGAGTTGCCAGCAACCAATACCAACGCGTTTTTATCCACTCTTTATAAAATATGGCTTGTATCATATTTCTTCTATTTAGTTTACATATTAATACTTCCGGTAAGACCGATAAAGGCATCTTCCAGACTTACATTTTCGTGCTGCAAACCAGTAAAGGGAACTTGACTTTCCTTCAACAGTTTCTCCACATCCACGGGAGGCAAAAAGGAGTACGTTTCCAAGGTTTGACGAATGACAGCCGGATGATAGCAAGTTGCCGGCAACTGAGGCTGATAACCTCGGGCACAGTACAAGTATATCTTCTCAGCTCTTTCATCAACGTTTCAATAGGCTGTTGAATAAGGATAGAGCCATAATCCATAATAATACAATCATCAATCAACCGCTCCATATCCTGAATAATATGGGAAGTCAGGAAAACAGTCTTGTTCTCGGAACGGGCATAATCACGTAAATAATCCACAAAAAGACGGCGATAGCCCGGATCAAGTCCTAAAGAGAAATCATCCAGAATCAACAACTCCGGATTTTGTGCCAGGATCAGTCCCAATGCCACTTGCGAACGCTGTCCGTTCGACATTCTTGAGATACGTTGCCCCGGAGCTACCTTCAATTTATTCATCAAGTCATAATAAGCCTCCTTTTTCCATTGTCCCGGATAAAAAGAAGCATAAAACTTTTCTATTTGTGTGATATTCATAAACTGATATTGAACATGACCTTCCAGCAATAAACCGATATTCCTGCGTAAAGCAGGATTCATGGTCTGAATGTTCTCACCAAAGATGCGACATTCGCCTGAACGCGGCTGAAGATAACCGCTCAATATATTAATGGTTGTCGTTTTCCCTGTACCATTTTTACCCAACAACCCCAAGATACGCCCTTGAGGAACTTCAAAACTCAAGTTCTCATAAATCTTGCGTTGACCGTAATAATGGGTCAGGTTCTTACATTCTATAATTGCACTCATGCTTTATAAATCATTTTTCGTTTGCTATTAGAAACACGCCAGGAAAAGAATAGGAATCAAGATACCGGCCACCAACTCGATTCCTCCTCTGCCCCACAATCCTTTAGGACCTTTTATCATCACTATACCGCTGACAGTGATAATAATCAGACAGACAGCAAAAGCATCGGCAAACCAAGTCCACCACTTACCCGGATTGAAATGGAGTTGTACCATGGAAGAGATCAGCGGACGGCGCTTCACCCCCTCGTAGACAGCATCTTTTGTCCGGGTGTTAATCACCAGACTTGAGCCTCCTTTCAGAAAAACCTTAATCAGATCCGGTTCCGGGTAATAATATTTAGTAAAATTTCCGGCTTCGCCCAGCGGTTCCAACAAAGTCAAAATCATCTTCTCATTAACTTTGCTCTTGTCCGACAGATCCTCTGTTATTTTATATTCCGTTCGTGTAACTGTATAATGGGGATTTATGCTATCCCTATGGTTCATCACGATACCCGAAATAGCATAAATCAAAATCATTCCCGCAAAGAAGAAAGACAGATCACGATGGATGATCCGGCTCCACTTGCGGAATGCAGTACCTTTATTCTGCGATTTCATAAGAACTGGCTTCCATATAGTAGAATGACAGATAATCTTTTCCGGTAGCAGCTTTTCTTTCTGCTATCTTTGCGCGAAAGTCCGCAATACGGGCTTCAGGGGTGCTGGCTGTTTCACCGCGTGCTTTTTTTTCCGAATCACACCCGGCAGCAGTTTCTCCATGAGATTTTTCAGTCTGTGCTTTCAGTTTAGCCTCCCAGTTTTGCAAGTAAGCTTCATCTACCCGCTGTTCCTTTAACGTTCCGGTCACTGTGACAATAGCTTGATGCATTTGGTATCAAACGAGCCCAAAGGTCCGGCTTCCACACGAATCGTTTTGGTATCATCACTACCCATCAGGAATATTTTTGTAGCTCCGTGCTTGCAGGTATGTGTGCAGATTCCTTCGATAGTCACCTCCTTGTTGGCCAGTGAATCGGCATGCACCAGCAGATTATCGATGCTCAATGCCGCCGGAGCCGCCTGCTCCGTTTTTTCAGACTGGCTCTGTTTGTTACTGTTTCCACAAGAAGTAGTAGTTACTAAAGCTGCCATTAAGGTTGCAGCGACCATAAACTTAATTTTCATATGCTAACTGTTTTTATTTTTTAAAAAAAGATGCCCAATGAACAAACGGCATACTGGGCCGTTCCGCATTTTTTATAATATGCCGCCTGCCATTGAACAGACAAAGACAGGTTATATTGTTTCATGATGGGATAATCCCCTTGCAGACGAATCCCCACCATACTATAACTATCAGATAAATAGTCAATATTTGCCAATAAAGTCTGGGCGGACGACTTCGCGGTATTCAATCTCGGTAAAGAATATTCAGCCGATAAATTGGCATAATATCCACCGTTAGCTTCTGCGGTCAATCGTAGCAGCCTCTTCTGATACAGCAAACGGGCACGCAAAGAACTCTCCAAACAGACAAGTGAACAAACCGGATACGGCGTTGTAATCCGTTTCCAACCGATGGTAGATTATGTTTGGGACAATTGCTCCTCCCCATACACCTTTATCGGTCAAAAGCTTCTCCCACAAACCACTTACGGCAATCCGACTATTCGTGACCTTCATTCCCGGAGATGTACTAATTAATGCTCCATAGGAGCTTCCGCCCGCCTCTCCGTAAATATTCTCCATTCCTTTACGAACTATATAGCCTGCATCCAGTTTCACAGCAAGGTGTTCTGCCTGCTGAAGTTCCCGCATCCAGGTCACGTTTCCTTTCAAATCAGTCGTATTCAATTCCAGCAAAGTGAGATTATTGGCATTGCTCAATTTCTTGTCCATTGACATACGGTCAATTGAAACTGTGGCCGATATCCCCTTTTCCGTATCAACTGGCAGAATGCCTATGCTTCCTCCCCACCGGATGCTTGATGCTTCGTCCCGGTCTGGTTTCCGGCGAAACGCACATAATCCATGCCCAATCCCAACATATGGTATACCGAAGTAGAGCCTTTATCTGCAAGGAATGAAATCTCACTTTTCTGCTGATAAAGCCGGAAATCTGCGGAAACTCCCAAACGATATGTCCCCAGACGATATCCTGCTCCCAAAGCAAAAGAGAGATCGGAAGCTGTATTACGTGGACGCGGATCTTTATCCCGATAATTATGAGACGCTCTGTAACCACCGGTGATTCCCCATGTCCAGGAACCTGACTCACTGGCGTAACCTCCATTGAAATAATAAGTTTCTCCCTTCAGGAAACCACCAATGGAATCACCAGTCACGTAAGGAGCGATCAATTTCCAGTCTATATTTTCATTCCATAACACATTCTCCTGCTTCTCACTCCTGTATCCTGCTGAACCGAATACACGATCACGTTCCGAAAGAATAACGAAGGAATTGACATCTACCCCGATACGGGTATCCTTATCACCTTCCTGTTTCAAAGATGCTTTTCCTTTATCATGATAAGCTCCATTTACGTCCAGCCTTGTCCATATATACGGAGTATAGTAATAATAAAGTGCCGGATTCTGCCATATCTCGCCACGAAATCCAGTCGCAAATGAAGCGGTACGGATTACCTTATCGGACAGGGAGAGTGTGTCGGTAGTCTGCCCGAAGGCTTCCTGCCGACTCTCCACAAATAAAGCAATCAGCAACATAATGATAATTCGGATTAGCATCATGAATAATAAAGATTTATATATCAATAAGACGGATTCAATTATTTGTTAAACAGGCTCGGAGTAGCCGCAGGTGTGAAATCAACGGTAGAGTTATTTGTATCCTGCAATACTTCCCGATCACCATCCTTGTAGGCGGCTTTACGCATTACGCACTTTCCGATGTTTTCTGCAACGGTATTGTTCATACCGATATAAGTATGCCCCATATCCAGCCCGGTAGAGGTTACATTCCACTGCCATTCATTGGAAGCACCTACATTTACAGCATCAATCACCCATTCATTGGGGAACTTATATTTGCTTTGCGGTTTACTGGCTGTTCCATTTTGCATAATATACGTATAGTTGTATGCATAGTCTGAAATATACTTTTCTTTAGTCATACTTTTGGGTAATCTGCCAATAGCATAAGCGCGATTTCCCTGTTTATTCAACACCCAGATAGTTTTGGAATAACAATAATAAACATCTAGATTGGGAACAGCCGGATTATCCACATCTTGCTTTGATTCAATATACCACTCAAAATTGGCTTTACTTAAATCTATAGAATTCGGATTAGCCTCTTTATGATTGATCGCATTGTCACAAAGGATAAAGGATTCTCCCGGTTGTACCGGATAATCTGTTCCACTGCCCGGTACTGCTACAACAGAGCCTACCGCAATAGCTTCATCCATGATATCCGGATCTACCGATTGATATTTCTGAGTAGTTTGGAATTGTGATTCCATAAATATCAATCCATCCGCATACAAAACTTTATCCGAGTTATTATAGATACGTATATACTGGTCGCCATTATATTGCTTACCTGCTTCATTATAGGTTCCGGGAATAAATATCTCGGCAATCACAAAATCAGGATCACCTGTATTGAGTACATGAACCTTCAGTTCCAGCTTGTACGACCCTCCAGATACGGCCACATTCTGTTGTACTCCCTGTACATCGACTTCCACCGGAGTTCCATTCTGTGAGTAAGTTCCCTTACCAATGAAAGTTACATTATACAACCCGTCCGCCAGTTCAATACTCTGAGCCGGATAGGTAATGTCTGTCTTGACAGATGTATTTACATTTTCAAAAGTATAGGTTCCACCGGTCAGTTGCAGCCCCTCGATAGTTGTATCTACAGTAGTGGTAATACCTACAGTGGATATGCTCACTTTGTCATCATCACTACATGCGGTAAATCCCAGCATTGTCACAAAAAGGACTAACATTGTCAATTGATTCTTTTTCATCTTCATCTCTATTTTATTGTTCATTTACTAAAAGGTTAAGTTCATTTCCATACCGAAATAAGGCGATTCGGACGTTCTCCGTTGCAGTACGCCCCGTAACGTATAATCAGGATAAATACCCAAAAGCCGGTTTACATAAAAAGCCAGATTCAGATACTTACCGATCCGTTTACTCGCCTTCAAATTGATATCCATATAAAAAGGCACGGTAGTACGCTCAAAATAAGTGGCTGAATATTTCTCCACCAGATGCTGTAACTGAATATTGTTTTATCCTCTTCGCGAAACGGATGCGTTTCACCGGATTGATCTATATAGCTTACTGGCACGCCATTATTCCACAAGTTCCGTCTGTTGGTATACCAAGTGCATTGTGCCGACGTAGAGAAAGTAAGTCCCAAACGCTGTATATAGGTATCAAACATAAAGTTCGTATTGAATGCCTGGCTTTCTGTTCCGTTGTCCCCATTGTACAATCCCACATATTTCAGCTGTTTATTGTCCAACAATATAGAAGAGGCCTTATATTGAGGAGAATCCGAATTATAAATTGTCTTTATCCAGGCTCCATACATAGTGACGCGAGTCTTGAGCGATTCTATTCGTTTGGAAGCGAACTGAAACTCCACTCCTTCTTTACACACCTTCATTACATTACCTTGTGTGGAATACACATCCAGATTATATTCATTTGTATAAGTCAACTGAGAAAGTTCTGGAGGAGCCGTCAATGCTGATCCGTCGATACTAGCAGGATCATATAGTTTATATGCCAATGACCTATAATAAGTGATATCATCAAAAGCATTATTCATCCGTTCGCGGAAATAAGTTATCGACAGGCGGTTTCCCTTATAGCTGACGTCGGCCCGCACTTCCCATTTCATGTTACGTGCTGGTTCCAATTGATAGTTTGTATTATCCCATTTATATGTCATCATATTGATACGGCGATAATCCGGATTGGTATGGTAATAATTCAACTGAATCAAATCTACATACTTAAAATCCGGATATAGCTGTGCGGTGGTCGGCATACGGCTGATCCAGCCCAAACCTCCCGAAAAGGAAACATCCCATCCGTTTGATACCGGTAAACTCCATTGCAAGTCCAGACGAAGATCGGGATATATCTTGCCCTGCATCTTATATTTAGTGTCCAGCCCCAATAAAGACTGCAAACGGATACCAGCCGTAAAAGCCAATTTATGTCTATTTACAGGAAGATTCAACACCTCCTCGGCATAGAAGGCGAAAGGTTGCAGCTCCGGTATATCCTTAAAACGGCGAGGCCGTGTACTCAAACTTTCACTGATGGGCCGTGTCACATCGAATACCTGGCCTTCTCCCAAATTCTTCTGATAATTCCATTCCATCCCCATATTCATCGCATTCTGTAATACCCCCAACGGGAAAGCCAACCGCGTACGGGCGGAAGCCGTAACATATAAAGGTTTACCATCAATATCCATCTGTGCCACATAATTATAAGGTAGATAGATGCCATCAAACTCTCCGGTTTCTGTCTGAGTAGCAATAGCTGCCGGACGATTCAGAGAAACGGACTTTATTTCACGCATCTTCTCCCACTGCTGACTGACAGAAGTAGCCACACCAACCTCACGAATCCATAAATGGGCCGGAAACTTCATGCTCCATTTCCCCGCTATCTTCAGGCTGTTAAAGTCCGATTTATAAGAATCTTCCTTTACTGTCGCATCTTTATCCCTCTTCGCATCATCAAACGAGCCGGTATAATCGGACTGATATTCCAATGAATATTACGTTCATTCCATAACCATTTGCCATCCAAGCGGGCGGAAGCAGTAAGGCGAGTGTAATTTTTCACACTGTTACGCGGATCTATTTTGGACTCCAAATAGTTTAAATCAGCATTCAACACATAACGCCCGTTCCCATCCAGCCGAATTCCCTTGCCTACAGAAAACAGTTTACTGGTTTTATCAGCCTTAAAACGCGCAGACAAGGGGCTCTCATTCATTTTACGCTGAATGATTACCGCACCGTTTGCCACATTACCATAAGCCACGGAAGGAATGCCACGAATGATTTCCACCTTCTCAATATTATCGGTTGAGATGGTACGCATATCTATCCCTTTTGACATTGTGCTCGTTGCATTCACTGCGGAAGTACTGTTTGGCATATATTGCAGATTCGCATCCGTATTCTGGGAGATACCATCAATATAAAATCCAACTCCCAATGAAGAGATATCCTCCGTCTTACCTGTTTCACGTATCCGGATCAGATTGGCCTGCCCCATCTGAGGATCAGCCGACTTTCCTCCAGGTACTAATTCCATCAAGTCACTGAAACTGCTGGGCTGAAGATGTTTCATGGCTGTACGGTCAACGATAGAAGCGCTGGTAGCGCGTTTTGATTCAGAAGCGGTCACCACTACCTCGTTCAGCGCCATGACCGAAGGTTTTAAATAAAAGATTGCTGAAATATCCCCAATGACCTTCACTTCTTTTTCTGTAGAATCATATCCTAAATAGGATACAATAACCCGATAAGTTCCAGGATGGATATGTAGAAGTTCAAAATGTCCATTCGCATCTGTTATTCCCCCCATAAACAATCTGCTTATCCACAAACAATTGAACTGTAGCGTAATCCAACGCTTTATGAGTCTGCTCATCCAGTACAGTTCCCCGAAATACAAATGTCTGCCCCCATAAAAGAGACACATTGCTACAAATTATAAATAAAAAAATATATGCAATCTTACAAATCATTTCATTCTCTATTGGTTTGCAAAATTACAATTCATAAAAGCTCGGCACAATCCCCATTTCTAGGTATATACTAAATTATACATAGATCGGAGATACCTACATGACGGTATACAATTTACAAATAAAATCACTTTCACCTAAACTTTATATTCACATTTTTTTTCAATGATAAGATAAATACATCTACTTTTTACCTATTTCAATGGGGAAAATGCCACGCCATATAAATACAGTTCATTATCAACATATTACCCCATAAGCAATGGTATGAAAGCATAATGGCATACAACTTATATTACAAATCCATTGGCAGAATATTTATATCCGGCAGTCAAGGCACATCAGGTTTATTAAGTAATATCTATCCTTCAAATATTAAATTAGCAAATGAAGAAAAGCAACTGCAAAAAACACTATATTTGTGAAAATGAATTCAAATTAAACAGTTAGATTATGGGTACTTTAGGTTGCATCAATAACATGATGAGAAGAGATAAAGAAAATCGTGAACTACGAAAGGCAGGAAAGGAACGCTTGAATGAAACTAGAAACCGACTGATTGATTTGAACAAAAAAGGGCACTCCTCCCATCTATCCCTTGAGCAATTAGAAGAGATCAGAATAAAAACGCAAGAAAAAGAAGAAGCGGAAACCCACCAGCTCTTCAAAATAAAATTAATCATGTTAGGCATTGTTCTAATAGCAGGAGTTCTGATATGGATAGGAATTACTTTTCTTTAAAATTCCACTCTCTATTTTTCTTTCTTATTCCTTGAAAAAACCAATAAGAATTCTTATATTTGTGATACCAACTTGGAATAACCTTAAAAACAGATAGATATGAAAAGAATATTATTACTACTGGTTTTATGTTTAAACATAAGTATGGTGCTTGGACAAGAGTATAAAAATTGGGAAAAAATATGATATAGAGGGATTCTATATTATTGCCAAATCAAAAGCAGAAGCCAAGATTAGCAAAAATGTATTGAGGAGGGAGCAGATTATTATATCCTCACCGAAATGGATGACCAAGTATTCCCATCTGGTGTCAGCAAAAAAATAACTCCCAAACTCTATAAATTAAAAGATACTGAAATATACATATTTTTCAGCTTTCCTCCTTTCCTATTTGATGCCGATAATGGAATGATAGAGATTAAAGACAATAAAGGAACTTTTTTCAAAAAGCCAACACAATAAACATCAAGATACTCCATCACCAATATCTTCATCAACCACATTCATTATCCCTAAAGATGAAGAGGGAAAAGTATGCTATAAACATACACCATCCACAAAAGAAATAATATAAATTAAAATACCATGCCTAAAATTACAAACTGGCGGTTATAGCCTCAGCCAAATCTTCATAACTTGCCAACGGGTTATCCGTGAAAACACTACGGATAACCAACTCTTTATCTATGACATAAACACGAGGTATTCCCGATTTAGCAAACTGATAGTATACCGTGCGGTTTTCTTGGGCCGAATAGGGCAAGGTCAAATGATTTTCGTCCCAATAACGGACAATCTCTGCCGAGCTCTCTTCCCTGCTAATACAAACCATCCGGATTCTTCGACCGTAATCCGTATATATTTTTTGCAGCACAGGAAGTTCTTTCCGACAGTCCGGACACCCCGTATGAAAAAACACAATCAAAGAAACCTCTCCTTTCAGAGTTTCGGAAGTTATTATTTGTCCATCATCCATTACCACAGAGAAAACAGGAATGCTCTCTCCTGTTTGTAAATCAACAGTACCTTCCTCCACATCATCATCAATACACGCCGTACACATTACACAGGTCCAAAGCAGAAAACAGACCGTTTTTATCCAATTCTTCATTTTCATTCCCATTTTTCTTCTTTACAAAGATAACATGATTTTCATGAAATTACTACTTTTGCAGCATGAAACAAGAATTAAAAGAAAACCAAGGACTACCTGCCTCCTTACTTTGGACGCTAGCAATTATTGCGGGAATCTCCGTTGCCAATTTATATTATAACCAACCTTTATTAAACCGCATCAGCCGTGATCTCCAAACATCCGAGTTCACCGCCAACCTGATAGCAATGATTACCCAAATAGGTTATGCCATCGGATTGCTGTTCATTATTCCTTTGGGAGATTTATTTAAAAGGAAAACCATTATTCTAATCAATTTCACAGTCCTGGTCGTTTCATTACTAACCATCGCACTGACTCCCTATATCCATCTCATTTTATTTGCCTCTCTACTGACCGGCATTTGTTCGGTGATGCCACAAATCTTTATCCCCATAGCTGCCCAATTTTCCACTCCCGAAACCAAGGGAAAAAATGTAGGTATGATTGTATCGGGATTGCTGACAGGTATCCTGGCCTCGCGCGTAGTAAGCGGAATTATCGGTGAATATTTAGGATGGCGGTTCATTTTTCTTTGTGGCAGCCGGGATGATGGTGATATGTGTCATCATCATCATGCGTGTACTACCCGACATGCCGTGTAATTTCAAAGGCAGATACAGTGATCTGATGAAATCCTTGTTTTCATTGGTTATGGAATACCCCCAGTTGCGTATTTCTTCCTTACGTGCCGGAATTGCTTTCGGCTCATTTCTTGCTCTATGGACTTCATTGGCATTTAAGATGGAACAAGCCCCTTTTTTTGCGGGAAACAACATTGTAGGGTTATTGGGATTATGCGGCATAGCAGGAGCTCTCACCGCCTCGTATATAGGAAACTATGTACAGGTTTTGGGAGTCAAACGACTGAATTACATCGGTTGTGGTTTGATATTTTCAGCGTGGTTCTCGCTTTATTCCGGTCAGAACTCCTATGTGGGAATCATCATCGGAATTTTTATCATAGATATAGGCATGCAATGCATCCAATTGAGTAATCAGACTACGATTTTCTCTCTTAGCCCGAAGGCGGCCAACCGTATCAACACCATTTTTATGACGACCTATTTTATTGGCGGTTCCATAGGTACACTTCTTGCCGGAATATTTTGGCACTGGTTTGGATGGCAGGGAGTAGTAGGAACAGGTATCACACTGGCAACCTGTTCCTTTATGATAAATATCTTTTCAAAAAAATAAATCAGGAATCCATATCGCTTAGATGCAATTCCAGCGCCTTGACCGAAATATAAATCTCGCGCACAGAAATCCCCAAAGAAATAATGAGCAGCACAAGCGCCAGTCCAAAAATATATACGGATATAAGGTAGAACTGTATATACATTAAAAACATACTGACCACACAAAGCAACAAACTTCCGATACCTGTCACCTGCATGGCACGTGTCAGATAAAGACGCTTGCGGAGATTAGCAATCTGTGCTGCTGTCACAGCCGAATGATTCTCACGATATTGGTCCTTCAACGTACGCACTAATTGAGCGTATGAAAGAAAACGATTAGTATATGCCAACATAATCAGCGATATGGCAGAAAATAATAAAGCAGGAGTTGTTAAATCTATTTCCATTTTTATAGGTATTTCAAAGTTAGAATATTGCAAAGATAAAGTAAATATCCCGATATTCTCCTTCCTTTTTACAATGAAAGGAATATCTTTGCAATAAAAATAATTCAAATAAACTAATATGCAAACCATAAAATTATACATAAAAGATTGGTTGGCTATCCATCCTTACATCCAACAACAGGCTACAGACAGATATTTTGTCGATCTGGCTAACCGATTATACTCCACTTGTACGATAAGAGAGATTCCCGAATCCATAAAAAAGAAATTATGTCTTTACACCGCTGCCTATTTTGAAGATGTCATTTCAGGTTTAGGTCTATGGCAAGCATTCATCAAAAAACATCTGGAACTATATGATACGTCACTTCCTTTCTATACCATCGGCCGGATTATATAAAAGATGAGATCAATGAAGAAGATATCCGCTTCATCATTTGGAACACTTTAGAGAAGGCTCCATATAAACATCCGTATATCAATCCGATGGACAGGAATATCGAAGAAACCTCGCATTCATTTTTCCGGATATTGGATGAAGAGTATGAAACGCTCCCGCCAATGACACGTTACAGGATTTCTTTATGGACTTCAAAGGAAAAGAGAACGCAAACCATAAACTACGCTGGCTGTTCGGACATACTTATCTCACAGAACCATCTGTACAAGAATATATTGCACAGGTTACAGAAACCGACAAATTCATCATTCCATGTGGCCCCCTTGCCCTGTTTCTTCATGAATGGATTGACCTGCTGACCAACGGAGAAACCGAATGTTGGGAAGAGATAGAAGGACTATACCCTGCCATTCCCGAAATATCGGATGAAATGAAGGAAAGGAACCACCATACCTATCAATTGTTCACGCAAGGCACAAACGGTGCCCGTATCGTATATCTGGAAGGATATAAGGAACTACACCGTTTCCTTACCCAAGTATTACAATGGCCGGACGATTCCAATCACACTTTGCCCCAAATGAAGGAACATAAGGATTTCATCATGATGGTGAATTCCGAAAAAGGTATTCTACTGGCGAAAGATATATGCAAATACATCAGTGACCCTCTTAACCCGATGTATGATGCCGCAACGGCTGCCCAAGAGGCATTCAGCCTGCTTACTATCCCGACCAAATGCCCACCGGACCTGATGGAATATGTAATAAACAACCACTATATCCCCGATGCACAATTCCCCGAATTTGGTGAAAGAACTGGTTCAAAAGAATGCGGACTTTATAGCCCGCAACTCCTTATTATATTACTACAGGGGAGATTAGACTCTCCCCACCGCTACTTCGTTCACCAAAGATCTACTTTCAGCAAAGTCTTTCACATTTTGCAGAGTAGTATGAGCAATATTCGTCATTGCTTCTTTGGTAAAGAATGCCTGATGAGAAGTCACAATCACATTGTTGAAAGACAAAAGACGGGCTAAAGTGTCATCATCAATAATCTTGTCGGACTTATCTTCATAAAAATAAGGCTCTTCTTCCTCGTATACATCCAGACCGGCATATCCTACCTTTTTAGTCTTCAGTCCCTCTATCAAGGCATTGGTGTGAATCAACTGCCCACGCCCCGTATTGATAATCATCACTCCGTCTTTCATTTTACTGATGGAATAATCATTAATCAGATACTTTGTCTGTTCTGTCAAAGGACAATGCAGGGAGATGATATCCGAACTATGATAAAGTTCATCCAAAGTACAATAAACCACCTGATGTTCACGGGCAAAATTGTAATCGGGATAAAGATCATATGCAAGAACATTCATACCGAATCCACGTAATATCTGAATTAAAATCTTGGCAATCTTACCCGTACCGATAATTCCGGCAGTCTTGCCATGCATATCAAATCCCATAAGCCCGTGCAGGGAGAAATTCCCGTCACGTGTCCGCATTGTAGCACGGGGAATCTTGCGGTTGAGTGATAACATCAACGCCACCGTAAATTCGGCAACGGCATAAGGTGAATAAGCCGGTACCCGTACCACTTTCATCTTACCTGCCGTTGCCGCTAAATCCACATTATTATAACCTGCGCATCTTAAAGCCAGCAGTTTAACACCATTATCCGCCATTGCCCGGATAACTTCGGCATCAGCCGTATCGTTTACGAAGATACAAACCACATCCACTCCTTTGGTCAACACCACGTTATTCATATTCAAATGGCCTTTGTAATACCTGATATCAAAGCCAAACTTCTCATTAGCCTCCGTAAACGAGCGTTCGTCGTAGGGTTTCGTGTCGTAAAAAGCTATTTTATAAGCCATAATTGTTTTTCCATTTATAGTTCATATAAATAACAAAAACACGGCCCCTACTGTTCACATACTGACTTATAGTTTTTCAGTTCCGTGTACAGGCGCTGTACAGGAAGCCCCATCACATTGAAGTAACTACCTGAAATACCACGGACACCAATGAAACCTATCCACTCTTGTATACCATAAGAACCAGCCTTATCCATCGGCTTGTAAACCCGGATATAATAATCGATCTCCTCATCGGACAATTCTGCAAACGTTACTTCTGTCACAGCTGAAAAACTTCGCTGAGCCCCGACGGTAGTCAGACAAACTCCGGTTATCACCTGATGGGTCTTGCCGGAAAGCTTCCACAACATTTGCCGTGCATCATCCTCGTTATGAGGCTTGCCCATGACTACACCATCCAACCATACAATGGTATCGGCAGTAATAATCAATTCGTCCGGATGCATGGTATTCCGGTAAGCAGCCGCCTTTTCGCAAGCTATATACAAAGGGATTTCCTCTGCTTTCAATGTATCCGGATAGGTTTCCTCTATGCCGGGTAGTGTTTTTACTTCATATTTTATACCTAAGCCGGATAACAATTCTTTGCGGCGCGGAGAATTGGAAGCAAGGATTATTTTATATTTTTCTAAATTTTCCAACATAACTTTTCTTTATTTCATTACCACCCGAAGGCCTTTTCATGAGCCATCCATTTTCCTTGAGCCTTCAAGACCTGTTCCACCACGTCACGGCCACATCCATATCCCCCGTTACGATGAGAAATATAAACAGCTGTTTCCTTTATCTCAGGTGCCGCATCAGCAGGACAACAAGGCAGCCCACACAAACGCATCACTTCATAATCGGGAATATCATCGCCCATATAGAGTATCTCCTCATCCTGCAATCCATATTTTTCCTTCAAATGGGCATACTCCCGGGTCTTCACCGCAGCAGCCAGATAGACATCTTTGATACCCAGCCCCTCATAACGCTTACGCACCGCCTCGGTATTTCCACCGGTAATGATGGCAACATGCAGCCCGCATTTCACAGCCAACTGCAATGCATACCCATCCTTGATATTAACCGTACGCATGGGTTCACCATTGGGGTGAAATAAATAGTTTCCGCACTCAATACCCCATCTACATCAAATACCAATGCCTTTATTTTCTTTAAATCATAGTTTATCATACCACTTATGAGTTCTTTCCCTCTTTATTTGCCTGAATGACAGACAAAGGGAGATTATGAATACTTTTACTTATCTTTTCGTACAATTCCTGCAAAGACTCCTCATCCGCCAACATCTCCAAATGTTTGCTTATTACGTTTTCATCGTAGCGTACAGCCGGACCTGTCTGCGCCTGTGTGGGAGAAAGTTCATGTACTTTGCCGGCAGTTTCGTCTATCAGCGGAAGCATCACTTCAAAAGGAATCCCCTGCTTTTCCAGTATATGTGAACTTAATGCATACATATGGTTTGCAAAATTACAAGCAAAGACTGCCGCCAGATGCAAATACCTACGTTGCCCGGAAGTCACTTCATACACTTTAGGACTGAGACGAACTGCACCATACGCAGCAATTCCACTTCTGCCGGAGCAGATGCTTCTATAAAAAAAGGTACAGTATTGAAATCCACTTCACGCTGCTTGCTAAAAGTCTGCATAGGATAAAGTACCCCATAGCGTTTTACCAATCCCTTCCATAAATCCATAGACATACTACCCGCCGTATGTACAAACAAGGCCTGCTCCCTTCCTTTCACCAATACAGGAGCCAATTGTCGCAAAACTGCATCTTTCAGCGCTACAATATACAAATCGGCATCCCGACGTATCTCGTCCGGCACAATAGTGTAGTCTACTGAAAGTCTGGCAGCCAATGCAGAAGCAGATTCCTCTGTACGGCTGTATACCTGCAAGATAAGACACCCCGCCTTTTGTAAAGCAATTCCCAGATGGGTTGCCACATTGCCAGCTCCTATCAGAACTATTTTCATCATCGGGTCGAAACTAAATATAAAATAACTCCCACCAGCAACAAAGCCGCCGGCAACAAATAAGCAGACATCTGTCCCAACAAAGCTATCACCAAACCGATATTCAATATCAGCCATATACCCGTCAATACAATTCCTACTGACTTATCAGCCTTGAACCAAAGGAAAATAACAGCTGCATACAGTAACAGATTGTCTTTCTGCATAACCCATGGCAACCCGTGTGAAGCAAATCCTATAAACTTATCGATCAGATAAAGCATCCCCATCACAATGAGAAACACCGCAGAAGCTTTATACGTATCCTTATGATTGACAGCAGCCACGTTTACTTGCCTCCATATTTATTAATGTGAATTTTCTCCCATTGTAAATGCTCCTCATTAAAAGGCTTGCGTTCCATACCCTTATGCCCTACCGCTATAATGGAAACCACCTGCAACTGCAACGGAATATCAAGCAACGTATGCACGTATTCACCCGAGGGCATCCCGGTAGCGGTAAAACGTTCACGCACCTGTATCCAACAACTTCCCAACCCCAAATCTTCTGCCTGCAACTGGATCATTATGGAAGCAATTGACGCATCTTCAATCCAGACATCACTAGCCAACGGATCAGCCATCACAACTACAGCCATAGCAGCATCCGCTAGGAAAGCCGCCCCCATCTCCTTACAATGGGAAAGTTTTTCCAACATATCCTTATCATCTACCACAATAAACTGCCAGCAATTACTACGTTTAGAAGACGGAGCCATCAAAGCAGCCTTCAACAAAGCAACTACCTCTTCCTGTGTCAACTCTTGATCCGTGAACTTACGCATGCTGCGTCTGTTCTTTATTAAGTCACTAAATTGTTCCATAATATACCCTGTTAATTTATTTTTCTGCACAAATATACAACTAGAATGTGGATTGATAAACAAAAAACAATAAATTTGCAATTAGAGATGCCTGTCAGATTAAGTACATATCGCAAAGGAAATGCCATTCCCCCTCTGCCGGGAACAAACATTTTCCATTCTACCGAGCTGTTTCATGTCTTTGAAATGACCCGGGGATACGAACCTTTGCTTATCGTAGCCTATATAGGAAACCGTCCTGTAGGCAAACTGCTGGCAGTCATCCGGAAAAGTGTGCGCCTGTTCCCCCCTGCAATCATCAAACGATGCGAAATTTATGGCACAGGCGAGTATTTTGATGAAGAACAGAATAAGGAAGACCTGTTCGGGGAAATATTGGAACATCTCACCAACGAAGTATTATGCAAATCGTTCCTCATCGAGTTCCGCAACTTGGAAAATCCGCTATTCGGATACAAAGCTTTCAGAAAGAACAACTATTTCGCCATTAATTGGCTAAGAGTACGTAATTCACTGCACAGTAAAGCTCCTTACGAACGGCTGAGCATGTCTCGCAGAAGACAAATAAACAAAGCTCTGAGAAATGGTGCCATCATGGAAATAGCCGACAATGAGAAAGATATACAAGATTTCTCACGAATGTTGAAAAAAGCCTATTCCTCACAGATAAGAAAACATTTCCCGGACATCGGCTTCCGGTTATTAGCATGGCAGAACCCGGAAAAAGAATTAGCCAAAGTGTTTCTTGTGAAATATAAAGGCAAAATCATCGGTGGTTCTATCTGTCTTTTCTCAAAAGAAAGTGCCTACCTGTGGTTCTCAGGAGGTATGCGGAAAACCTATGCTTTTCTTTACCCCGGTATTCTGTCCGTATGGGCACCTATTACCTATGCTTACGAAAAAGGATATGCACATTTGGAATTCATGGATGCAGGATTACCGTTCAAAAAGCACGGTTACAGGGACTTTATACTCCGCTTTGGCGGCAAGCAGAGCAGTACACGCCGCTGGTTCCGCTTCAGTTGGAAGTGGCTGAACAAACTCTTGTGCAAATTCTATATTTAACTCATTTTTGTCTTTTTGTCTAAAGTGTTGTGAAGCATCTTGCAAATAAGAAATAAAATTGAAGAAATATTTCTTTATTTAACTCGAAATTACTTTCTTTGTGCAGTTTTATCTGAAAACTTGAGTATAAAACCAAACTATTAAAATTATAAGATCATGAAAATCTCACACATTGAACACCTGGCATTGCCGTAAAGAGCATTGAAGAGGCCCTGCCGTATTATGAAAACGTATTAGGTCTGAAATGCTACAATATCGAAACAGTAGAGGATCAGAAAGTTAAAACCGCTTTTCTGAAAGTAGGTGATGTTAAAATAGAACTGCTGGAACCTACAAGCCCCGAAAGCACTATCGCAAAGTTCATTGAAAAAAATAATGGCAACGGTGGTATGCATCATTTGGCTTTTGCAGTGGAAGATGGTGTGGCAAATGCGTTAGCCGAAGCTGAAACCACCGGCATCCGTCTCATTGACAAAGCTCCGCGTAAAGGTGCCGAAGGTTTGCAAATTGCTTTTTTACATCCCAAATCAACTTTGGGCGTCCTGACCGAGCTTTGCGAAAAACCATAAAACACGAGATCTGACTATTCACGATTGAAGTCAGTATATTTAGTCTGGTTCAAGCGTAAATAGAATTATTTTTTAATCGTAAATTGTAAAATCATAAGTAAAATGAGCAATCAACTTGAAAAAATAAAAGAGCTTATCGAACGCCGGGCTACAGCACGCATGGGTGGAGGTGATAAAGCAATTGCAAAACAGCATGATAAAGGAAAATATACAGCCCGCGAACGCATAGCCATGCTGCTGGATGAGGGCAGTTTCGAAGAAATGGATATGTTTGTGGAACACAGATGCACCAATTTCGGCATGGAGAAAAAACATTATCCGGGCGACGGTGTAGTAACAGGTTGTGGTACCATAGAAGGACGTTTAGTTTACATCTTTGCACAGGATTTCACTGTTTCTGCCGGTTCTCTTTCAGAAACAATGTCTCTGAAAATATGCAAAGTAATGGATCAAGCTATGAAAATGGGTGCTCCCTGTATCGGTATCAACGACTCGGGTGGCGCACGTATTCAAGAAGGTATCAATGCATTGGCCGGTTATGCTGAAATTTTCCAACGCAATATTCTTGCTTCAGGTGTTATTCCGCAGATCTCAGGTATTTTCGGTCCTTGTGCAGGCGGAGCTGTTTACTCTCCTGCTCTGACAGACTTCACCTTGATGATGGAAGGCACATCATATATGTTCCTTACCGGACCGAAAGTGGTAAAGACTGTTACAGGTGAAGATGTAAGCCAGGAAAACTTAGGTGGTGCAAGCGTTCATTCAACCAAATCCGGTGTTACTCATTTTACAGCCAAGACGGAAGAAGAAGGGTTAGCCATGATCCGCAAATTGTTAAGCTATATTCCTCAGAACAATCTGGAAGAAGCTCCCTATGTAGACTGTACCGATCCTATCGACCGTCTGGAAGACTCTTTGAACGAAATTATCCCCGACAGCCCCAACAAACCATACGATATGTATGAGGTGATCAGCGCCATCGTAGATAATGGTGAGTTTTTGGAAGTCCAACCTCACTACGCTAAAAATATCATCATTGGTTTCGCACGTTTCAACGGCCAGTCTGTAGGTATTGTTGCCAACCAGCCAAATACCTGGCGGGTGTGCTTGACAGCAATGCGTCACGCAAAGGTGCTCGTTTTGTACGTTTCTGCGACGCTTTCAATATACCTCTTGTTTCATTGGTAGATGTTCCGGGATTCCTTCCGGGTACAGGACAAGAATACAACGGTGTAATCCTCCACGGTGCCAAGTTGCTGTATGCTTACGGCGAAGCGACTGTACCCAAAGTGACAATTACCCTGCGTAAATCATACGGCGGATCTCACATTGTAATGAGCTGTAAACAACTTCGCGGTGATATGAATTATGCATGGCCTACTGCCGAAATCGCCGTTATGGGTGGTGCAGGTGCAGTAGAAGTATTATACGCACGCGAAGCCAAAGAACAGGAAAATCCTGCCGCATTCCTAGCCGAAAAAGAAGCTGAATACACCAAGCTGTTCGCCAATCCTTACAATGCTGCCAAATATGGTTACATTGATGATGTGATTGAACCGCGTAACACACGTTTCCGCATTATCCGCGCTTTGCAACAGTTGCAGACTAAGAAATTGTCCAACCCAGCTAAGAAGCATGGTAATATTCCTTTGTAATCAGGCTTTTAACACTAAAAACAAGAACGATTATGAATAAAACAAAAATCGGAATATTTCTTTACCTTGCTGCTGGTGTTAGGTGTATGCTCTTCCTGCGGAGAGAAGAAATCGAACAATAAGCTGGTGCTGAATGAAGTACTGATTACCAACGAAGGTAATTATCAGGACGATTACGGCTTGCACAGCGCATGGATTGAAATATTCAACAGATCATACGGCAGCGCCGACCTCGCAGGTTGCTATCTGAAATGCAGCAGCCAGCCGGGCGATACTGTCAGCTACTTTATCCCTAAAGGTGATGTCCTGACTTTGGTGAAACCTCGTCAGCATTCATTATTCTGGCTGATGGAGAAGCAAGACGTGGTACATTCCACACGAACTTTACGCTGAATCCGGAAACACAGAACTGGATTGGTTTATATGATTCAGGACGCAATTTACTGGATCAGATTACCATACCGGCAGGCGTATTACAAG
>ENA-OQCX01000114-OQCX01000114.1-human-gut-metagenome-genome-assembly--contig:-NODE-114-length-41440-cov-2.580156_pt1 | contig 41440 bp, 44 predicted proteins | sample MGYA00242762_ERZ504587 | MGnify/ENA primary metagenome ERZ504587 (study PRJEB26092, sample SAMD00036337) | human gut metagenome | host: Homo sapiens | study: EMG produced TPA metagenomics assembly of...
TCCGCCACCGAGCGATTGTCTGAGCCGCTTTGCGGCGAGTTTTCGCGAATGGCGGATAACAAACGCTCGAACCGAACAGAAAACGCAGGGGGTCAGAAGATTTTCTTTCTGAAGGTTCTGGCGTTCTGATTCATGCTGTTTCTATTCTGCTTTTGGATTCCTTTGCACCTGTCCACATCCTCCGTAAATTCTTATTTTTCTGTCCTGCCTGGATTATTCTTTCCAGTGCAGCCTGTGCAGATCTCCTTCCAACTGCATATGATCAAAGTGATTCTGGCGAAGTGCCTCATAAAGCACGATTGCAACAGAATTTCCCAGATTCAGGGAGCGGACATCATTGATCATCGGAATACGGATCGCCGTCTCCTGATTCTCAACGAGAATTTCTTCCGGGATCCCGGCACTTTCTTTTCCAAACATAATATAGCAGTCCGGCTCATAAAGCACTTCCGTGTAGGTTTTCTTTGCCTTGGTCGTTGCCATATAGATCCTGGCTCCCGGATTCTTCTCCAGGAAATCGGCATAATCAATATACGTGGTCACGTCAAGGTCTTTCCAGTAATCCATCCCGGCTCTCTTTAATGCTTTTTCATTTAAGCGGAATCCCAGCGGTTCGATCAGATGCAGTCTTGTCCCGGTTGCTACACAGGTCCTTCCTATGTTTCCGGTATTTGCCGGAATCTCCGGCTCAAAAAGCACGATATTCAGCTTTGCCATTATCTGCTTCCCTCTTCTTTCAGTCTCTTCACGAAATCTGCAATGCGATCCAGCGCTTTCTTTAAATCCTCCAGTGAATAAGCATAAGAAATTCGCAGATATCCTTCTCCGCACTCACCAAATGCACTTCCTGGAACGACAGCTACCTTCTCTTCTTTCAGCAGTCTGGATGCGACTCATCGGAAGTCATGCCGAACTCTTTGATGCACGGGAATGCATAGAACGCTCCAAGCGGCTCAAAACACGGCAGTCCCATCTCTGCAAATGCATGCATCAGATAACGTCTTCTGCCATTGTATGCCTCACGCATCTTGATCACATCATCATCGCCGTTTCTCAGAGCTTCTACCGCTGCATACTGACTATTGGTCGGAGCACACATGATCGCAAACTGATGTACCTTTGTCATCTGCTTAATGATCTCTCTTGGTCCGCAGGCATAGCCAAGTCTCCATCCGGTCATCGCATACGCTTTGGAAAATCCGTTCATCGTAATCGTACGTTCTTTCATGCCCGGCAGACTTGCAATCGACACATGGTCTCCTGCATAAGTCAGCTCAGAATAAATCTCATCGGAAAGCACATAAATATCGTGGCGGATAATCACTTCTGCGATCGCTTCAAGATCTTCTCTTGTCATAACCGCCCCGGTCGGGTTGTTCGGGAACGGCAGCACCAGAAGTTTTGTCTTATCGGTGATTGCTTCCTCCAGTTCCTGTGCTGTTAAGCGGAATTCATTTTCTGCTTTCAGGTTGATGACAACCGGAACACCATCTGCCAAAACAGCACACGGCAGATAAGATACGAAACTTGGTTGTGGGATCAGCACCTCATCACCCGGATTTAACAGTACACGCATCGCAAGATCGATTGCCTCACTTCCGCCTACGGTAATCAGCGTCTCGTCGATCGTATAATCCACTTTACATCTGCGGCTTAAATATTTGCAGATCTCTTCCCTCAGTTCTTTTAAACCTGCATTGGATGTATAGAAAGTCCTTCCTCTCTCCAGGCTGTAGATACCCTCGTCGCGGATATGCCACGGTGTATCAAAGTCCGGTTCCCCCACGCCAAGCGAAATAACATCATCCATCTCACTTACAATATCAAAAAATTTTCTGATTCCGGAAGGCTGAATCCCCAGAACTTTATCGGAAATTACATTTTTCATGGTGTCACCAGCATCCTTTCATCTTTACTTTTCTTTGTAAAAATCGTTCCATGATCTTTATATTTTTTCAGGATGAAATGAGTGGCTGTACTTAAAACAGAGTCCAGTGTGGAAAGTTTGTCAGAAACAAATCCTGATACTTGTTTCAGTGTCTTTCCTTCCAGAATGACCATCAGATCATAGGCTCCGGAAATCAGATATACGCTCCTTACCTCCGGATAATTATAAATACGCTCTGCGATGGAATCAAATCCCTGTCCTCGCATCGGAGTGACGCGCACCTCGATCAGAGCGGTTACTTTCTCATCAGAAACTTTTTCCCAGTCGATCAGTGTATGATAACCGCAGATGACTTTTTCTTCTTCCATCTTTGCGATTTCGTTCATGATCGTCACTTCATCGCTGCCCAGTAATATCGCCAGTTCTTTCGGATCAATACGGCTGTTTTTTTCCAAAAATGTTAATATCTGTTCTCTCATTTTTTAGCCTCCTTTTAATTCAAGCCGAACACCTTTTCCAGTTCCTCCTTCTGAGGACGGTCAAGGTATCTTTTATTTCCCTGATTATAGATGATACGGTCATTGCCATCGTTCGTTCTCCCGATCACGGCCGCGTGAATCTCCTCACGCTCCAGCACAGAAACCAGTCCGAATCCGTCTTCCACTGCCACAAGGAGTGCTCCTGCGGAATCTGTATAGTAGGGATTCAGGTCGAAAAACTCACAGATTTCTATCGTTTCCTGACGGATAGGAATTTTTCGAAGATCGATCTCCATGCCCGCCTTCATCTGCTCCAGCATGTGCCATAGTCCGCTTAATATCCCGCCTTTTCCAAGCGGGTAAATGGCGGCAGCGCCATACCCGCCTGAAATCTGATATTCCCGCTCTGTGGACAGTTCACATTCAAAGTCCACTGCGTCCTTTAGCATGACAGATGGAAAACGTTCAAGAAGCTGCTCCTCTTTTTGGGAAGCCAGCTCAAAAGTACCTTTTAATGCTATCCATTTTGTCACAACAAGATCCATATATTTTTATCCTTTACTGAATAATGTCTGCTGTCGTATCATCCGGAACAGACGCATCCGGTGCGGCAGTACCAGAATTGTCACTTTCAGACTGAGAAGAAGAGTCAGAACCCGACTTTGATTCCGACTTCTGAGACTCACTCTGCTGCTGATCCGTCGTCTGTGTACCGGAAGTCTGACCATAATTTCCGCTGATGATCGCCTGTACCTGCTCCAGATCGTTGTTTGCGATTGCTGTCTGGATGGCTGCTGATATCGTCGGATTGTCCGTATTAACTCCTACATCATAAGAAACCGGAACTGCCTGATAATTGCTGTAGTTAACCTGCTCTTTTGTAGTTTCTCCATTTTCTGTTACGTACTTCCAGAGTACTGCCGTCAGTCCCTGATGTGCACTCTGCGTCTGATTCAAGTAACCTACCGGCTGATCTGTGGCTGCATACAGCTTCACCCCTTCCGGATCCGTTGTTCCGGTTGTCTCGCTTACATATTCCACTGTTCTGTTCGGATCTCGCGTCTCATGTCCATAAATAGTAAAGGTCAGTTCCCCGCCATAAGCATAACCGGAAATAAAAATCGGATAATCGGTACTGTTGGCAAACTGCAGATCCATCAGACCTTCTGCGATCGCCGCATCTTTGGATGGATCCACATATGTGACGATCATCGTATGATTATGCCGTTCCAACACTTCCAGTTCTGCATTAAGCACCGCATTATAGAGCGTTGTGGAAACCTGGCAGATGCCGCCGCCATAACTGTCTACTACCTTTCCGCTTTCGTAAGAAGGTGCCGGTTCATATCCATTCTCTTCGGTAAATGGAATCACTTCCTGTGTAACCGAAAAGTCTCTCCCGGCATCAACAAATGTCCATTCAGTTTTTCTGCTCCGGTCTCTACGTTTTTGTTTCTCGCATTGGTAGAACCATAATATGTAGTGGCTGTTCCAAGTACATCGGTAATGCTGGAAAGATCTTCCGTAGTACACTCCGGTTCTTTTACATCAGCTACAAGCTCGATTGATGTATTTTTCCCAGCCCAGTCATTTTTCAGATATTTGTAAATCTTCTTAACAGATTTATCCACATTCAGTGAAATCCCATTCTCTCCCTGCACTACTTCAAAACTTCCGTTGTCCGTAGAAATCTGTGCATCTGTCGGTTCCCGGTTAAACAGATCTGCCTTATTCTCCAGCACCTGCCTTATCACATTTTTATCTGCGGAGTAATCCATCTTATATTTTTTTGATTCGTTCTCCAAATCCTTTTTATCTTTGTAACGTTTAATGATATTTCCGGATTTACCAAGCTCCAAAGCTTCCTGCACGACTTCCTGATTCTCCCAGGTAAGTCCCAGATCGCCGGCATTTACTACCGCCTCTTCACTGTCCGCTTTTAAGGTTATGCTCACAGCTTTGGTTTCATCCATACTATCTTCTACTGCCTGTTTCGCTTCTTCCTCTGTCATACCGGAAACATCCACATCCCCGATATAAACTCCCTGGCTGATCTTCTCCCTTCTGCCGCCAGAACGGCTTTCGGCGAAAATACGGCTGCTCCTGCCAGTGCCAGAATCGCAGCCAGTACCGGATATCTGTTTTTTTTTCATAATATATAACCTCCCATACTGTATCTGATACAGTACTGATAACCCCTGATTACCTGTTAAAAAATACCAATGACCGCTGCCAGTGTCGGAAGCACCATTGCAATCACGATCAAAACTACTAAAATTCCGGAAAGGATCCTCTTTGTTTTTTTGTCACGAAAATTCATCATATCTATCACCTCTTCATTTTCCCGTAACGGAAGATAATTCCGTCAACCATCCTGGATGCTGACTTCTGGTCAGGGAATCCAAAGCAACATTCATTTCTATTTTATGATATTTCATCAAATCATTCAAGTATACTTTTTGTGTTTTCGTAGCCGGTGCATCTTTTCGAACTTTATAAGAAATCTTCCCAGGTTCAAACTCTGCATCGCCCTCCCTGTAAAAATCTGCCGCCAATTTCCGATAAAGTTCACTTGTCACTCTGGCATCTTCGTATGCCCTGTGCCACTGTTTCTGCTCAATCTGATAGTAAACACAGAGATCCCCCAGTTTCCTGCTTGGCAGTTCCGGCAGATACTTTCTTGCAATCTTCAGCGTATCAAGTGCCTCATTTTCAAATTTTTTCCCTATATTTGCTGCTTTCTGACAAAGAAACCCCAAATCAAATGCAATGTTATGTCCAACAACCACCGAATCTTTGCAAAACTCCAGAAATTCTTCCACAACCGTTCTCTCATCCCGCTGATTTTTAACCATTTCATCAGTGATTCCAGTCAGTTCTGTAATGCGCTCTGGTATCGGAAAACCTGGATAAATTAGTTCTGCATAATCTTCCTGCACTTTTCCATCCTTTACGCGCACTGCACCGATTTCCAGGATTGAATCTTTTCTCGGACTTAAACCTGTCGTTTCCAGATCCAGTGCCACATAGTCTCTGATCATGCCTTTTTCTCCATCTCCCTGTTTTTCTCTGTCTGAACCTCTGAAATTATATACGTTGCCGCATCCTTTGTAAGCGGATCTCGCCTTTTGTAATCAAACAGCGTCCATTCTCCCTTCGAATCGATCTCGACATGCGTCATATTCAGAATCTGTTTCCAACTATAGCCTTCATAATCTTTGAGATAACGTTTTTCTTCTGCTTCTTTTTTGAAAAACTCCTGCAGCCCACTCTTATATCCAGAAAGATCCGCAGCCCAGGACGGACGGCTCTTGCTTTTTTCTCTTAAATAAAGATCCATCAGCAGATCATCCTCGTATTCCGGCACGTTTTCTTCTTTCACACAAGACAGAATAAAATCATGAAGAATGTCAAAGCGCCGCATACGGGAATGATTCAGTCCGTTCAGAGCATTTTTTCTCATAGTATGCCGCCAGTGCCTCATACATGGCAAACGGTGTGTCAAACTCCTGCTCCAGTGCCAGCATCGTACAGCGAAACTGGGAACTGTTGTAATAGACCTCAACCATTTCTTCTATGCCTTTTAAATAGATGACTTCAGCATAGCTCAGCCATTTTGTCGATAAAACCTCGTACATAGGGCGTGTATGGTAAACGATCCCGTACTCTTCTGCTTTTTCATGCATTTTCGAGCCTTTTAAGACCTTCAGAAATCCAAGTTGGAACTGCTGCGGCCGCAACAAATAGACATCATTAAAGGATTTTTGGAAACTCTCCAGATTCTCATATGGCAGTCCGGCAATCAGATCCAGATGCTGATGGATATTCCCGCACTTGCCACCTGAAGTACTTTCCTGCTTACCAGTGCAAAATCCATTACACGGTCTATTTCATGGATGGTCTGCATATTGTAGACTGCACACCGATCTCCAGTTGTGCAAGTCCCGGCCGGAAAGTAGACAGAAGCTGAATTTCTTCGTCCTTTAAAATATCTGCTGCAATCTCAAAATGAAAATTCGTGATGCCATTGTCGTGTTCTTTGATATAATTCCAGATTGCCATGCTGTGCCTGTGATTGCAGTTAAACGTCCGGTCTACAAATTTTACCTGCGGCACTTTATGATCCAGGAAAAACTGCAATTCTTTCTCCACCAGTTCTATGCTGCGGAGTCGAACCCGCCTGTCGATGGAAGAAAGGCAGTAACTGCATGAAAACGGACATCCTCTGCTCGTCTCATAATAGAGAATACGATTTTCGAACGGCACCAGGTCTTCGTATTCTTCATATATAAAAGGAACTTCATCCAGACTGATCGGTGCCTGCGGCATTCCCCGCACAATCTCTCTTTTCTGATTCCGCCATACGATACCGGAACAGCTATCCAGTTTTTGCACCGCATCTTTGCCAAAATCCTGATAAAGTCCGGCAAGTTCGCAGAAAGTCCTCTCACCTTCCCCCTGCATAATACCGCGAAATTCCGGATGTTTCATCAGAAATTTCTCTGCATCATAGGAAACTTCCGGTCCGCCTCCCCAGATTTCCAGATCAGGCAAAACCTGATGCAGATCCCTGGCGATATTTTCAACAAATTCCAGATTCCAGATGTAACAGGAAAAAGCCACCACATCCGGCTTCTTCTGGTAAATGTCCATCAGAATATCATCCTGCCTGTGATTGATCGTGTACTCCGCAATTTCTGTCTCGATTCCTCTCCTGGCCGCATAACTTTTCAGGCAATACACTGCAAGATTGGAATGTATATATTTCGCATTCATTGCGATCAGCAATATTTTCATGCCATCCTCCTGATTTTGTTTCAACTCACAGTCAGTAATTTCAAGGAATCTGACTGCCGTTTTATTACCGCCTGTGTTTAAGCGGCAGTTCATCCCACTGCCTTCCTGTTCACTTGGAGGAATGGGAATTCAACTAAGTATCACGCAAAGAAATACATCTGTCAAGCAGATTAAGCTGCCTGTTTTTGAGGAATAATTCAAATAATTTATTTTTTTCAAAATTTTTCAAATTTACTGTTGACAAATACATATTTCTATTGTATTATATGATCTGTGAGTTGCGGAACACAACTTACAAACAAAAAATGCGCGAGTGGCTCAGTTGGTGGAGCGCGACCTTGCCAAGGTCGAGGCCGCGGGTTCGAGTCCCGTCTCGCGCTTTTGTTTTTTATCTTTTCACTTTATCGCTTTACACCATAAAAGTCTCTTGAACGTTTTGACAGGGAATTTTAAAATTATACCAAAAGAAAAACCCAGAAGCCAGTTTTCAAAAAGGCTTCCAGGTTTTTTTATTTTCTTTATTTTCTCTTATTTTCCGTATCGAAGCACCATTGCACCGCGCGGCGGTAAATTCAGTTCTATTCCCCCGCCTGAACCGGAACCGTATATGCTTCTGTCGTATATCCCTGCGCATGGGTAAGCATGACCCTCTCCATATCACAATGAAGCGGCACATTGACCTGCCATGCCGACAGATGGATCTGCTGTTCTGTATCATCATTGTTAAAGGCAGCGATTACCTGCTCTTTTTCCGAAAATCTCCCATAGGAAAGCACATTATGTCTTTGCTCCAGAAACTTCAATGAACCATGTGTCAGCACCGGATAAGCCTTGTGTATGCGAATCATTTCTTTATGAAATGCAATGAGATCCTGGTTTTCTTCTCCCCACGGATATGTCCTGCGGTTATCCGGATCGGTAAAACCACAGACTCCCGCTTCATCGCCATAATAGATTGTCGGTGCTCCCGGCCAGGTCATCTGCATTACAACTGCTTCCCGCATAACAGATACATTGATATCCTGTGATGCCGCCTCGTATCCCAGATTTGCCACACGGCCGGCCTTGTGATTGGTTCGCGTCAGGAAACGGGAATGATCGTGATTGGACAGTTCATTCATGGCAACCTGCAGAGATGGCGCAAGAAAACTCGCCATATGATGACGCATTGCTCCGGAAAATGCCTGCTCATTTCCCAGAAGATCCCCGCGAAATTCATCGCTGTGTTTTTCCATACCAGTAAAAAACCAGGTCAGCGGCTCCATAAACGCATCGTAGTTCATAACCGTATCCCACTCATCTCCGCGCAGCCATGCACTGGCATCTCCATAATGCTCTGCCAGAATAATTGCCTCCGGATTGGCTTCTTTTACTGTTTTGCGAAACTCTTTCCAAAACTGATGATTGTATTCATTGGAAAATCCAAGATCAGCCGCCACGTCCAGTCTCCATCCGTCTACATTGAACGGTGGCGAGACCCATTTACGCCCGATTTCCATAATATAATCATGCAGTTTCGGTGACTGTTCATAGCACAATTTCGGCAGTGTATCATGTCCCCACCATCCGTCGTAATTTGGATTGTACGGCCATGCCTGATCATTGTTAAATTTGAAGAAACTGCGATATGGACTGTCTGCTGATACATAAGCACCTGCTTCATATCCTTCCTGATTTTCATAAATCTGTTCCCGATCCATCCATTTATTAAAAGAACCGCAATGATTGAATACACCATCAAGGATCACCTTCATGCCTCTTCGGTGGATTTCCTCCACAAGCTGTACAAAAAACGTGTTACTGGATTCCAGATTTGCCTTATCTGTTACACGTTTAATATATTTGGATGCATGGGCATTGATGGTATCCCCTTCCTGTAAAGGTTCTCCGCCGTCACTTACAATCTTTCCGTAATGTGGATCGATATAATCATAATCCTGGATATCGTATTTGTGATTGGAAGGCGAAACAAAGATCGGATTAAAATAAATCACATCTACACCCAGTTCCTGAAGATAATCCAGTTTATTCATAACCCCTGAAGGTCACCGCCATAAAACTCACGCACTCCCATAAAAGATGGATTCTTGCGCCAGTCAGTTACCTTCTGTGAATAATCTCCTATATAATAATACTCTCTGTCTTCTACCGTGTTATTGCTGTCTCCGCTCGAAAAACGATCCACAAAAATCTGATACATCACTGCGCCTTTTGCCCAGTCTGGTGTATGGAATCCCGGTGCGATCGTAAATGCATAATCGTCCTGCTGGTCTTTGGAAACACCCGTCTTATTATAGAAACAATGTATTTTTCCCGCATGGACTTCAAAAAAATAATGGATTGGTTCTTCCGACATCATAACCCGAATTTTAAAATAGTCAAAATTTCCTTCTGCCTTTTCAAATTCCATGGCCATGCGCGCAGAACCACTGACAAAATAAACTTTATCAACATTATCTTTCCAGGTACGAAAACGTATGGTAATGACTTCTCCTGCTTCAGGCTCCATTGGTGTCACAAAATTTTCTGTTTCATCACTGAATAGTGCATTTGGCTTAAAGACAGGCCGCATCTGAAGCACATACCTGCGCAGCTTATCCTGATATTCAATACTTGGCAAGTTCATATTTCCCTCCTATTCAAGAATGCCTCCGGCATTCTTGCTGCAAGGTGTATGTCACCTCACATCTGATGTCAGGAGCTTTACACTCCCGCCGGGAGTTTTCTCCTTCTCAGACTATCTTACACTATCTTTGACAAATTCACAACCTCCCTGAAAAGGAAAAAGACAGTTCATCTGAACTGTCTTTCTTTGGAGAAGGTATTTCTTCTTATGGGGTGTAGCAAAAACTATATAATGTATTGGGGGTTTTACGAGTTATAATATACCACAGGTGCAAATTTAAGTGTGCATAATCTTCACAAAATTTCATATTGTTTTTTGTCTATTTTCACCAAAAAGTGCTTCAAACTCTTCTCTGCCAATCTTTTCTTTCTCTATCAGAAGCCTTGCACAGGTATGCAGTACCTCCATATTTTCTTCAAGAATCTGTTTTGCTTTCTCATGTGATTCGTCAATAATACGTTTCACTTCACTGTCGATCACTGCTGCAGTCTGATCTGCATAGCCTCTCGTCTGTGCAAGATCACGCCCGATAAAGACCTCATCTTCATTTGCATAATTGATCAGTCCGACCTTTTCTGACATACCATACTGTGTTACCATGGCTCTTGCATCTGTGTTGCCTGCTTGATGTCCTGTGATGCTCCCGTTGTCACATCACCAAAAATCAACTCCTCTGCAACACGTCCGCCAAAATCAACGATAATATCCTGCATCATTTTATTTTTCGAGTTGAACATCTCATCCTGCTCCGGAAGCGGCATCGTATAACCGGCAGCTCCCATTCCGGTCGGAATGATGGAAATCGTATGAACCGGTCCCACGTCTGGAAGTACATGAAACAAAATTGCATGCCCTGCTTCATGATATGCCGTAATTTTCTTTTCCTTTTCTGTAATGATCCTGCTCTTTTTCTCTGCCCCGATACCGACTTTTATAAATGCACGCCGGATATCCTCCTGCATGATATAAGCACGGCCGTCTTTCGCAGCATAGATGGCGGCTTCGTTCATCAGATTTTCCAGATCTGCACCGGTAAAACCTGCTGATGTCTTTGCCACTTCTTTCAGATCTACATCATCACCCAGAGGTTTGTTTTTTGCATGAACTTTCAGGATTTCTTCCCTTCCGCGCACATCCGGTCTGCCGACACCGATCTTACGGTCAAAGCGTCCCGGACGCATGATCGCCGGATCCAGAATATCCACACGGTTTGTTGCTGCCATAACAATGATTCCTTCATTATAGCCAAATCCATCCATCTCTACCAGCATCTGGTTCAATGTCTGCTCACGTTCGTCATGACCTCCGCCCATACCGGCACCACGTTTTCTGGCAACTGCATCGATCTCATCGATGAAGATAATACATGGTGCATGCAGCTTTGCTTCCGCAAACAGATCACGTACACGGGATGCTCCGACGCCGACAAACATTTCCACAAAATCAGAACCGGAAATACTGAAAAACGGAACACCTGCCTCACCTGCAATCGCTTTTGCAAGCAGTGTTTTTCCGGTTCCCGGAGGTCCTACCAGCAGGACTCCTTTGGGAATACGTGCTCCTACCTGAAGATATTTTTTCGGTTCTTTCAGAAATTCTACAATCTCCTGCAGATCTTCTTTTTCTTCCTGCAGACCCGCTACATCTTTGAAGGTAACTTTTTTCTTGTCCGGCATCGTCATCGTAGCACGGCTTTTTCCAAAATTCATCATTTTGGCATTACCCCCCGCTGACTGGCGGTTCATCATGGCAAAAAAGGTCATAAAAATAATACAGATCAGAAGCATTGGCAGTACCGTTGTCAGAAATATGCTTTCCTTTTCAACCGTCACATAATAAATCACATCTGTTTTATCCAGAAACTCTTCTGCTTTTGTGACATCTGAAACATTCAGGTCTCTGTCCGTGCCATCCTTCAGATGTACGGAAAGCTCACCTGTCACTCCCTGTGAGTTCTGACGTATCTCTACATAATCTACCTTTTCATCCTCCACAAACTGCTGGAACTGCATATAACTTGTACCTGAATTTTCAATAAATGCATTTTTGATATAAGACCATCCAAGTACGCAGATCAGCAGAACGGAAAGATAAACAATCATTCCTTTTGCGACTTTATTCAATTTGGAATCCCCTTTCTACTGCTCCACCACTCCTATATATGGGAGATTGCGGTATTTTTGGGCATAATCAAGGCCATAACCTACCACAAACTCATCAGGAATATTGAAGCCGACATAATCCACTTTCACATCGGTAACTCTGCGTTCTGGTTTGTCCAGAAGTGTACACAGCCGGATACTTGCCGGATTTCTCTTTTCAGAATCTGGATCAGATAATTTAAAGTACGTCCGGAATCAATGATATCCTCTACGATCAGAACTTCTTTTCCCTCCAACGGCTCATCCAGATCTTTAATGATCTTTACAACACCGCTTGATTTTGTGTCGCCACCATAGCTGCTTACTGACATGAAATCCAGAGATACCGGAACGGTGATTCTCTTTGCCAGTTCACAGGTAAAAAATACACCGCCTTTCAGCACGCAGATCAGATGGACAGATTTGCCGGCATAGTCTTTGCTGATCTGTTCTCCGATTTTCTTAATCTTTTCATTTACTTCTTCTTCCGTCAAAAGTACACGAATCTTATCTTCCATCTTTATTCTCCTTATCTATTTGTATTTGCAGAATCTTTTTTGTATGTTCTGTAACTTTATACCCCTCGCTGATACGATATCCGATCACCCACAGAATATGATCTCCATCTGCCAGAAGAGGAAGATCCTCTCTTTCTTCTCTTGGGATTTTTTCATCGATCAGATACCTTTTAAGAGATTTCTTTCCGCCATCCGCATGTATTCTGAGATAATCTCCCATTTTGCGTGTCCGGATCACAGGCATATAGCTTATGGTATCATAATCAAACCATTTTGTATACTTTTTTTCCGGAATAATTTGCTGTTTATACGGTAATATTTCTGTTTTTATACACAGTTCTCCCCACTTTGTAATCCCCGGAATTTCAAGCTCTTTCACAGATTTTTGCAAATCCGTGCTTTCTGTGCTTTTTTTCTCAAAAACAAGATTTTTATTTTTATTCACCGCCCGGATATTTCCAGGAAGATCCAGCGACTTCCCGTTTTCCCCCGCAGCCAGCCTGCAAAGTGCTTCTATATGAATCTGACCAATATCTTTCTGACCTTCCACAAGTCTGCCAAGCAGAACCGTATCAGATATTCCTGCATCAGTTGTTCCTGCTCCCTAAGTCCGGCACGCTGCAGGCATACCTGCCCTTTTTCCATCTTTACATATTTTTCTGCCAGATACCCGGTCTGTTTCTGCAGATATTCCTCTGCCTTCTGCAGACGCATACCAGCTTCTGCGATATGGTTTACCGCCTGCCCGTTCACATGCCGCGTAAGTGCAGGCAGGATTTCGAGACGTATTCTGTTTCTTGTATACTCCAGCTCCTGATTTGTCACATCGGTCCGCCATGGTATACCGCGTGCGAACAGTGCTTCCTCGATCCGTTTCCTGCTTGTATTTAAAAGTGGCCGGATAATATTTTCCCGCACCGGCCGGATTCCTCCAAGCCCTTTCAGACCACTTCCTCTTGCCAGATTCATCAAAATCGTTTCCGCCTGATCATCCCGGTTATGCGCCACCGCTATTTTGGCATTTTCTTCTTTTTTTGCTGCTGCTTCAAATGCCTCATAACGGACACGCCTTCCTGCTTCTTCTACCGTCAGTTTTCTTTCTTTTGCAATCTTTTTTATGTCAAAAGAAAAAAGCTGAAACGGTATCTCATACTTTTGGCAGAATTCTTCCACAAACTTTGCATCGGCAATACTTGCATCCCCCCGGATTCCATGTTCAATGTGAACCACTTTCAGTACAAACGGACACGTTTCCTGAAACTCCAGAAGTTCCATCAGCAGGCAGACTGAGTCCGCTCCACCGGAAACTCCTGCCAGCACACAGTCCCCTGCTTCAATCATGTTCTGTTTTCTGATAAATTCCTGTACTTCTTTCATATCCTGATTCCTTTTTCTAACGTCTTCTCAGTGCGCCTACCAACACGGTCATATCATCTCTTGCCGGCGCCGTCCCTGCTTCAAGAACATACTTCAACAATGCCTTTGCCAGAGCTTTGACATTTTCCATATCTGTTTCCAGCAGATAATCCTTGATCCTCTCTTCCGCATCCGGCTGGGGAAAAGCATCCATCACACCATCCGATACCATGATGATATAATCCCCATCCTCCATTTTTTTCCTTGTACATTCATAATCTACTTCCGGCAGTATCCCCATTGGCATACTGGTCGATGTGATCGTTTCAACCCAGTTTTTCTTTTTCAGAAAAGTGGTCGATGCACCGATCTTTACAAACTCACATTCTCCGCTGTAAAGATCTGCCATACAGAGATCCACCGTGCGGAACTCTGGCCTTCGCTCTGCAAAAGCATCGACGTATGGATCAGCCGGATTGCTGCCTCTTTGTCAAAACCACTTCCAAGAAATTGTTCCAGAAGATCGATCACCGTTTCACTCTCACGAAAAGCTTCCAGACCTGATCCCATACCATCTGAAAGCCCAAGGATCATCTGACCGTTTTTCCCGGAAAACATGGAAAAATTATCCCCCGATACCACTTCTCCATCCTTCGCTATCCTTGCAACGCCTCCCGATATATAATATTGCGGTTCTGACACAAAAAGAATCGTGCTGTATTCACTGTTGATGACTGATCGCCCCTGCTCATCCTGCACCAACCTGCTTCCAAAAGCACAGGAAAGCAGCTCAGCCGCTTCTTTTGTACTGATACAGCGTCCTTTTTTTGCTGTCCGCAACGTCACATACAATTGGATTCCTTTCGATTCCCGAACGCACCAGATGTCTTTCAGAATCAGTCCGTGCATCCTCAGCCGGATATCTGCCTGCTGACGAATACTTCCGTCTACCCTTTTCACTTCACAGATATGGTCTGCCGCTCTGCGGATAATACAGGCCGTTTCATACAACTGTCCTGCTGCTGCACTGCGGCTTTCCATAAGCCGGTTTCTCCAGATCAGATTTAATCTCGCTTTTCCAAGGTTGTCTGCAACTGCATCCAGAAATTGTTCTCCTTTTGCACATTCTCTCCTGAGTGCCTGCCTGTGTCCGCTGTTCAGATCTTTTCCCTGCAAAACACCATCTGCAATTCTGTAAAATCTCTGCACTGCATTGTCACTCTCCAGGCTCCAGCATCGAAATGCTTCTTTGCAGTTGCCACAGACCTGGCTTTGTACCTCGTAAAGCACCTTCTGCAGATCGTTTTCCGATATTTCGTCTCTTGTCACTGCCATCCCGGAAAACAGCTTTGATAACTGTTCAAAAGAGTCCGCACAGCGTAAAAGCTCCATCCTGCCGATTTCTCCTGCCGGAAGTGTAACCTCCTCACGATTCAGTCGTTCCATTCCAACCAGACGCAAAATTTCCCATAAAAGCCAGAAACTGCTGACCATCAGTGTAATGATAATAAAATCCCCCATACTTCCTCCTTGCGTTCGACTTAACGCTGTTTCAACGGTCTCAGTATATCGGATACACCGGGAAAATTTTGTCAAAGGATGCTCGTTTTTTCAAAAAGTTTTCGACCAAAAAAGAAAGGCAGCATGCTCTACACATTCATGCTGTCTTCCTGTTTATCTTTACTTTTCTTCTGGTTTGAAAATAATCTCATCTTCGTATACCAGCCCAGCTTGTCCTTTGCAACCTGTTCTGCGTACTCATCTGTCTGCATATATGCTTCCAGATCTTTGATTTCCTGCGTACGTGCTGTCTCTTCATCCATCTGCTTCTGAAGCTGTGCAATTTCCTCCTGATACACAGAATTTTTCTGTTTTAATGTGTGGCTTTTCACAGTCAGCACCACAAGCAATACAAGCACCACAGCAGAAATACAACATCTCCCCAGAAGTTTGCATTTCTCCTGCGCCTGCGCCTTCTTTTTTTCATATACCCTTCCCGACTTTCTAACTCTACTTTTTGTCTATGACCATTCTAACCCGTTTTATCTTGTTTTTCAATGTTTTCCGGACAATTTTTCTCATTTTTTTGAATGATTTTCCGGCAGGCAGCAAAAGTAACCTGAAAAAGCCGGCAATCCCAAGCCGAATCCCTCGAAAAAACGCTGAAAATATCTTAAGCACACCATTTTGCAGCGTAAAATGATACACAAGCATTCCGATTCCCAATGCTGCAAGCGCATAACCTCTGATTTCTCCATTATTTTTTTCATAAAACAACAAAAACAGATAAATTCCAGCCGCACACCAGTAGACAAAATCCTCCAGTGCAATCCATCTGGCGCTGTGGCTAAATGCTCTGCGAAAGGCACGCAGGATGTCATATCCGCTAAGAAGCAGCGCCCCTGCCGCAAATGATACCGCAAAAAAAGCCGCTTCCGAAAGAATCACCGCACTCATCTATCGAAACAGCCGTCCAAAAAAGGACTCTCCTTTTGGGGCTTCTCCTGCCTGTTCCGAATAGACCAGACTGTCTACCTTGCCTTCGATATCCACCTCGCCTTTTTCCAGTGTCAGCCTGTTCATATGCAGCTCCTGTCCGCGTATCATAAGCATTCCCTGTGTTGTCTGCAGCACGATTTCATTTAGATCAAAAGAAAGCACATCCGATACCCCACTGATGGTGCCGCTGTGCCTTCCATGAATGGTTACCTTATGTGCTCCCTGCTGATTCTGTTTTTCGTCCATACCTGCTCTCCATAAACTCTTTGCAAAAGTATATGAAGGACTGCCGGTATTTATGTTCTTTTAATCTCTACAGATATTTGTACAATTCTGCCGCATTGTCCTTTTTCACCGTTTCCCGGACATCCAGGACTTCCACTTTTACAGCCTTTGTTCCAAACTGAATCTCAATCACATCCCCTGCTTTTACAGCTGCGGATGCTTTGCAGTTCTTCCGTTGATCAAACTCTTCCTGCATCACAGGCTTCATTTGCACCGTGCGCCTCTTGATCAGTCTGGACACTTTTAAAAATTTAATCCAGTCTCATATATCGATTCCTTTCCTGTAAATCAAAAAACTGCCGCAGAGTCCTCCACGGCAGCTATTTGCAAATAAGATCATGTATCTTAGTTATTGATCATATCTTTCAGAGCTTTTCCTGCTTTGAATTTCGGAGCTTTGGAAGCTGCGATTGTCATCGGTTCGCCGCTCTGAGGATTTCTTCCTTCTCTTGCTGCTCTTTCAGATACTTCAAAAGTACCAAAGCCTACCAGCTGTACTTTTTCACCTTTTTTCAGTTCATCTGCAACGATATCTGTAAAAGCTTTCAGTGCCTTTTCTGCATCTTTTTTGGATAACTCTGTCTGTTCAGCGATTGCTGCTACTAATTCTGTCTTATTCATGGACATTTCCTCCTGTGATTTCTCTGATTATTTCTTAGATTCCTAAGAACAAGGCTGCAGCATTCCGAGCGTTCACTGTGTCCGGAATACAACAGCCTTATTGGCTATGTTTATTTATAATCGTTATCCCTATATTTGTCAAGGGATTTCTGTAAATGTTCTATCATCTGCTGTGTCGCCAGATAAACTGCTCTTTTCTGAGCCCTTTTCTGAGTTTCTGTTCTGCCTGCTTTTTCCAGTTTTTTGATATCCTCCCACGTATCAGCATGTCCACCAAGCAATTTATAGCTTTCTTCTCCAAAAACATGCGGATGACGGCGAATCATTTTCTCACTGATATTCTGTACCACATCGTCAATTGTGAAAAGACCTTCTTCGGCTGCAATCTGGCTTTGCAGTACAACCTGAAACAGCATATCTCCAAGTTCTTCACAGAAATTGTCCGAATCCTTCGTCTGATCATAGAGATCCACTGCTGCCAATGCCTCTGCTGTTTCTGAAACCATATACGGTTTCAGACTTTCGTGTGTCTGGATAAGATCCCATGGCATCCGCCTTCTTTTTTCCGCAGCGCTGCCGTGATCTGACAGAAATCCTCAAAATCATATGTTTTTGGCATTTTAAAGCATTTCCTGTATCATGGCAACTACCCGTTTGCCAAATGCCGCAGATTTTTCATCTGCATCTTCCAGAGAAGTACCCTTTACGCCATAGTAGAATTTTACTTTTGGCTCGGTTCCGGATGGTCTTACACACAGCCATGCATCATCGCTGAGATCATAATACAGAACATTGGAAGATGGCAGTCCGGTCTTTGTTACTTCGCCTGTTTCCAGATTTTTAATCGTGTCTTTCCTGTAATCTCTTGCAGAAAGTACTTTGTATCCTGCAATCTCGGATGGTGTCTCGTTTCTGAGCGTCTCCAGGATCTCCTGGATCTTCTGCAGTCCTTCAATGCCTTTCAGTGTGATTGCCTGAATATCGTCTTTGTAGTAGCCATATTTTTCATACATATCAATCATGGCATCCCACAATGTTTTACCCTGGGTCTTATAGTAAGCTGCCGCTTCGCACAGCGCCATGGTCGCAACGATCGCATCTTTATCTCTCGCATGTGTTCCGATCAGGCATCCGTAACTTTCCTCAAATCCAAAGAGATACTGGCCTTTTCCGCTCTGTTCAAAGCCAAGAATCTGCTGTCCGATATACTTAAATCCGGTCAGTACTTCGATAAAGCGCAGTCCGTAGGATTTTGCGATCGTTCCTGCCATATTTGTGGTAACGATCGTGCTGACAACTGCTCCATCCTCCGGCAGGCTTCCATTTGCCGCCTTTTTCTGGCTCAGTTCATACTCTTCAAGCAGGCATCCGGACATATTTCCAGTAAGAGTATGATATACACCATCTTTATCTTTGACACGTACACCAAGACGGTCTGCATCCGGGTCGGTTGCCAGAACCAGATCTGCGTCTACTTCTTTTGCAAGCTTCAGTCCCAGCTCAAATGCTTCTTCTGCTTCCGGATTCGGATAACTTACAGTCGGGAAATTGCCGTCCGGCAGTTCCTGTTCTTTTACTACATATACATGTTCAAAACCAAGCTCTTTTAAAACACGTCTTGCAGGGATGTTACCTGTACCATGCAGCGGTGTGTAAACGATCTTGAGATCTTTGCCGACTTCACGGATGGAATCCCAGTGGATCACCTGGCTCTTCAGTGCTTCAATATATGGATCATCGATGTTTGCACCGATCACTTCATAAAGTCCTGCTGCTACTGCTGCATCTTTGTCCATAGTCTTAACATTTGCATAGTCGGTAACTGCCTTTACTTCAGCCATGATACCAGTATCGTGAGGCGGTGTGATCTGCGCTCCGTCCTCCCAGTAAACTTTGTAGCCGTTGTACTCCGGCGGATTATGACTTGCTGTGACATTGATACCTGCTGTACATTTCAATGTACGCACAGCAAATGACAGCTCCGGTGTCGGTCTCAGTGACTCAAACACGTAAGCTTTGATACCGTTCGCAGCCAGACACAGTGCTGCTTCATCTGCAAATTCCGGTGACATATGTCTGGAATCGTAAGCGATCGCTACACCTTTATCCTGTGCCCCTACAGACTTGATATAGTTGGCAAGCCCTGTGTGGCTTTACGCACGGTATAAACGTTCATACGGTTTGTACCTGCTCCAATGATACCGCGCAGTCCGGCAGTACCAAACTCGAGATCTGCATAAAAGCGTTCTTTGATTTCTTTTTCGTCTCCCTCAATTGCTCGCAGTTCTTCCTTTGTAGCTTCATCAAAGTATGGATTTGCGAGCCACTCTTCATAGACCTTTTTATAATCCATTGTGCTACCTCCATTAAAATAATCAACAGATGGCTATATTATATAATAAAAAGGTCAAAAAAGGAACCTTTAATGCAGAAACTTTACAAATTCTCTCCGTTTTTTTTCCTGCATATCCAATATTTCCAGCTTCTGAAGGTTTTTTTCCGGTATCCAGGTCTTGCGGCTGTTGAAATAATGGTTTGCAAGTTTCCAAGAATTTCTCCGGATAAGCCAGCCGGATACAAAAATCTTCAAATTCCGCATCTCCCAGCGGACGCACCTGCTGATACGTATGCAGCATTTCCATGCCCAGTTTACGGTTCCAGGACTGTTTTTCCATGATCTTTCGGAAAAACTGATAGAAATCTGCAATCTGCGTATCAAAACAGCATCTTGCAAAATTGACCGCAACTGCACCCTCCCGGTCAAAAATCAGATTGTGCTGGCTGTAATCCCCGTGACAGATTCTACGCTCCCGGATGCTCTGACGGTAAAGTGCCGTCGCCCTGCTCTCCTGAACACGCTGCGCCACCTCTTCTGCCTGCTCCATAAATGGCTCATACAGTTCCAGAAAACGCTGTTCAAATGTGGTTTTCTTCTTACGCGTCCGGATAAAATTCCGCACCTTTTTCAGTTCCCGTGTATGACGCATGATCTCCCCGCTTAAAGGTTCTCCGTTGTATTCTAAATCTTTTCTGATCATCTTTTCTTCTCTTTCCTCTATCTGTGCCGCCTCTGTCTCAGATTCCTGAACCGGAAGACATAATACCTGATGCAGTTTTGCCAGATAACGTACTGCTCCATGATATCTTCCGGACTTTTCGTATCACATTCCCGGCCGAAAAACCATTTTTTTACCACATAACCGTTCTGATAACGATCCAGTGAGACCAGATTACCCTCCCGGTTCTCCAGGATTTTATCTGACCGCATCCCCTGTTCCTGCAAAAAACAGAGTACCCTGTTCTGAAAAAACAGCCGTTCCCTGGAACCTGAAAATTCCGTCACCTGTATCAGTCCCTTATCCGTATCACAAAGAAAGGAGCCGCGTCCCCGCCTGGCACTGTGTACCTGCAGTTCGTACTGCTCCAATATCATCAGATCCTTTTCATTCACCCTAATCCCCCCATATTCTTACAATCAGATCAGCAAGTACTTCAACCTGTACTGAATAGCTATTCTATCCTATGAAATGCATAAGGTAAATATACTGAAAGTTACGCTTCCATCCCGCGCAGTTTTCTGCTTTCTTTTAAAAGAATCTCTTTTTTATTTTTATCCGGTTCTTCCAGAACTTCTCCGAGAAGCTTTGACAGAATCTCTCCGATTGCTTTGCCAGGCATCATCCCGTCTTCTATCAGATCCTTTCCGTTTATCTCCAGCTCCCTGATGGTAAGGCACTGGTTTTTTTTCATAATTTCCTGGTAAATTCTGGAAAGCCGCTTTAAATATTCTTTCTTCTCCGGCTGCCATTTCGGGGACTGTGCCAGTGTATCTGCCATTTTCAGCTTCAAAACTTCCGCAAACGCATCTGCCCCGACTTTACTTACCGCCTTTCTCACTGACTTTTCGGTCAGTTCCGGTCGCAGATCGTGATACTTTACATAAGTTTTGACTTTATTTAAAGTATCATTGTCAAATTTAAGCCGATGCATGATGTCAGCGGCAAGCCCGGCACTGATCTTTGCATGTCCGTGAAAATGGTCAATCCCGTTTTCATCTGTCGTATGTGTCTGCGGCTTTCCGAAATCATGAAACAATGCCGCCAGACGCAGACTCCTGTCTGGTTCTACGTTTTTCAGTGCTTCCAGTGTATGCTCTCCGACATTGTAGCAGTGATGCGGATTATTCTGCGGTGTCTCCATCGTGCGGTCGAACTCCGGCAGGACAACTGCTGTGATCCCGTACTCCCAGGCATATCGCAGATAATCCGGATGTGGGGAGATCAAAAGCTTCACAAGCTCCGTCTGGATCCGCTCAGCACTGATTTTCGAAAGTGTCCCTGCCAGCTTTTTCGCCGCTTCTGCCGTATCCGGATCGACCGTAAATCCAAGCTGTGCTGAAAATCGGACGGCACGCATGATACGAAGCGCATCTTCTCCGAAGCGTTCTTCTGCATTTCCTACACAGCGGACTACTTTCTGTTCCATATCCTCTCTTCCGCCAAACACATCTACCAGACCTTTGCTGTCGTTGTAAGCCATGGCATTGATCGTAAAATCACGGCGGCGCAGATCTTCTTCCAGATTTGCCGTAAAAGTCACTTCTTTTGGATGCCTTGCATCCTCATATTCTCCGTCCACACGGTAAGTGGTCACTTCATAGCCTTCTTTTCCCATCAGACGGTTACCGTTCCATGCTGAATACCAGTATCTACTGTCCGAAGGAACAACTTCTTGACCTGCTGCGGTGCTGCAGAGGTCGTAATATCCCAGTCATTTGGTGTCCGTCCAAGAATGGAGTCACGCACACAGCCCCCGACCGCATAGCCTTCATATCCATTTTCTTCCAGTGTTTCGATGATCTTTTTCACATCATCCGGAAGTGTGATTTTCATTCTCTCATCTCCCCTTTCTGTTATACTTTCTGTGATTCTGTCCAATGCTTTCACATCTGCAGTGCAAACTCCACAGAAATTTCGCTTTTATTCTATTTATCTTAGTGTTAACAACCGGCTAGCGAATTGTGAAAAACAGGATCACAAGAATACCAAGTACGATACGATACCATCCAAAAATTTTAAAGTCATGTTTTCTTATATAATTCATCAGAAGCTTGATCACCAGGACAGATACGACAAATGATACTGCCATGCCGACCAGCAGGATCATCATCTCTGATGCTGAAAAAAGCAGACCAAATTTTACAATTTTCAGAAGACTGGCTCCTGCCATAACCGGAACAGCCAGAAAAAACGTAAATTCTGCCGCTGTTGTCCTGGAAAGTCCGATCAGGATACCGCCAAGAATGGTCGCACCAGATCTGGATGTTCCGGGAAAAATGGCTGCGATGAGCTGAAAAAGTCCAATCAGCATCGCATCCCGATAAGTAATCTGTGCGATACCGGTAACGCGTGCTTTCTTTGTCTGATTCCTGTTCTCGATCACGATAAATAAAATACCAAAAAGAATCAGGACCACTGAGACCGCCCGGTAATTGTAAAAAAGTGCATTAATCTGATCATCAAACAAAATCCCGACCACTGCCGCCGGAATACAGGCTGCAATTACTTTAAACCACATGGAAAAGATATCTTTTCTTATGAAATGTCCTTTTTTCTTTCAGAGAAAACGGCCAGAGCTGATTCCAGTAAAGCATCACAACTGCCAGGATCGCTCCCAGTTGGATCACTACAAGAAATACTTCCAGAAACTCTTTTGACACATTCAGTTTGATCAGCTCATCAAGAATGATCATATGTCCGGTGCTGCTGACCGGAAGCCATTCGGTAATCCCCTCTACGATCCCAAACAGAATCGCTTTTAGCATTTCTGACATAAACATCTTCCTTTCTTTTTGCTTTTTCCCGGCTTTCTTGCGCAGCAAAACAGCAGGTGTTTCACTGCCGGGCAACAGTATCAGTATAACCTATGTACACGTTCAAAACAATACACAATTCTCTTGACATTTTCGGTGGTTAAACCTATAATGTTCGTTGAGGGATTTATTGGATGAAAGTAATTCACTAGTTATTAGAGATTATACTCACCCCTATATAATCTGTAATAACTGGTGGATTTTTTTAACTCAAAAATCCACGATCATAAATTATATTATTTTAAATTGGAGGTACCATCATGAAACAAAGGTACAGTAAAATGGTTCAACGCTGAAAAAGGTTACGGATTTATCACAGGTGAAGACGGAAACGATGTATTTGTACATTTCTCCGCTATCCAGGGTGAAGGTTTCAAATCTCTTGACGAAGGTCAGGCAGTAACTTATGATTTAACAGAAGGTGCTCGCGGAATGCAGGCAGCTAACGTTGTTAAATGCTAATTGATCGGATGAACTAAGATTCTCCAAAAATACCGCTTCTCATTTATTTTTAAAATGAGGAGCGGTATTTTTCGTTGTCGTATTTCTATGGCACATATGAAGTGCAGCAGACGATTCTGACGACCATTTACGGCACAGAATCGCTGTGCTTTTTTCTTTATACTTTTTTCTTTATACTTCCTGCTTTATATCTGTTATATACTTCTTAATGTTCGATGCATTCACATATTTCTTTGCTTTGGTACCGTCTGTCACTACCAGTGTCGGAGCCTGCATGATACCGTATTTTCGAACCAGCTCCTGGTTTTCCTCTGCATCAATAATCTGATAATCCTCACCTTTAAGCATCTCTTTTGCAATCTTACAGTTTGGACAGGTCTTTGTGGTAAACAGATATTTCACACTTTCAACAGGCTTGATCTCTACTTCTTCATTGCGTAATGTCACAAGGCTTGTCTTAACTTTTTTCATACATGAATGTTTCACATCATACAGTTTACGGTTCTTGTACTCCTGTGTCTTGCCATCATTCCAGTTCTGGACCGGACGGTAGTATCCTGTGATACGGCTGTATACTTCGGATTTTTTTCCGCAGACCGGGCAGGTAAAATGCTCACCTGCAAGGTATCCATGTTCTTTGCAGACGGAATACGTAGGCGAAAGTGTGTAGTACGGCAGGCTGTAGTTTTCTGCAATCTTTCGTACCAATGCTGCTGCCGCTTTCCAGCCTGGCAGTTTCTCACCTAAGAATGCATGGAATACGGTTCCGGATGTATAAAGAGTCTGCAGTCCGTCCTGTATATCCAGCGCATCGAAAATATCTGCGGTATAGCTAACCGGAAGATGGGAGCTGTTTGTGTAGTACGGTGTATCACCCGGCTCACCGGCTGTGATAATATCCGGATATTGTTCTTTGTCGTGTTTTGCCAGACGGTAAGTCGTGGATTCTGCCGGTGTTGCCTCCAGATTGTAGAGATCTCCGTACTCCTCCTGATACATCACCAGTCTGTCACGCATATGATTCAGCACTTCTTTTGCAAAATCCTGCGTCTCCACATGAGTCAGGTCTTTGCAAAGCCATTTTGCATTGAGCCCGACTTCATTCATACCGATCATACCGATCGTGGAGAAATGGTTGGCAAATGTTCCAAGATAGCGTTTTGTGTAAGGATACAGTCCCTCGTCCAGCAGTTTGGAGATCACATCTCGTTTGATCTTCGAGGAACGTGCGGAAATATCCATCATGTGATCCAGTCTCTTGTAAAACTCTTCTTCTGTCTTAGATAAATAAGCGATTCTCGGAAGGTTGATCGTCACAACGCCCACACTTCCGGTGCTCTCTCCGGAGCCGAAAAATCCGCCGCTCTTCTTACGCAGCTCACGCAGATCGAGACGCAGACGGCAGCACATGCTCCGCACATCGCTCGGCTCCATATCACTGTTGATATAGTTTGAAAAATACGGTGTACCGTATTTAGAGGTCATCTCAAATAACAGACGGTTGTTCCGGGTATCGGACCAGTCGAAATCTTTGGTGATCGAGTAGGTCGGGATCGGATACTGGAATCCGCGTCCGTTTGCATCGCCTTCGATCATCGTCTCAATAAAGGCACGGTTGATCATATCCATCTCTTTTTTACAGTCCTTATAGCAGAAATCCTGCGGCTTTCCGCCTACGATCGCCGGAAGCTCGGCAAGGTCAGATGGAACCGTCCAATCCAGCGTGATATTGGAGAATGGTGCCTGAGTACCCCAGCGGCTCGGTGTATTCACACCGTATACAAAGGATTCGATGCATTTCTTCACTTCCGGATAGTCGAGTTTGTCCACTTTGACAAACGGTGCCAGATACGTATCAAACGAAGAAAATGCCTGCGCTCCTGCCCATTCATTCTGCATGATGCCAAGGAAATTGACCATCTGGTTGCAAAGTACCGACAGATGTCTTGCCGGGGCGGAGGTAATCTTGCCCTCGATACCGCCAAGTCCTTCTGTGATCAATTGTTTTAAAGACCAGCCTGCACAATATCCGGTCAGCATAGATAAGTCATGAATATGGATATCTGCATTGCGATGTGCCTGAGCGATCTCATCATCATAAATCTCAGACAGCCAGTAGTTTGCCGTAACTGCTCCTGAGTTGCTCAGGATCAGTCCCCCTACTGAATACGTGACAGTAGAATTTTCTTTTACACGCCAGTCTTCTACTTTTACGTAACTGTCCACAATCTCTTTGTAGTCCAGGATCGTAGATTTCATATTGCGGATCTTTTCTCTCTGTTTGCGGTACAGAATATAAGCTTTTGCCACATTCTGCATAACCGGTCTGTACCAGTACATTCTCTACGCTGTCCTGAATGCTCTCCACATCAATCTTATCATTTTTGATCTTTTTCTGAAAATCAGCGGTCACGCGCAGTTTCAGCAGATCCACAATATCTTTATTGTACTGCATGCGCGTCGCATCGAATGCTTTTTCGATCGCACTGCCTATTTTCTGAAGGTCAAAGTCCGCAACTTCACCATCTCTTTTTACTACTTTAAACATATATATTATCTGCTCCTTCCGCATCATTATCGTCTCCAGCATCTGTCAGGCAGATGCTGTCAGGAATTTATTCTAGCAGATTATTGTTATTGCGTCAATGCAAAAAATACTATATCTTGGATTGTATTTCGAAAATACATACAAGATATAGTATTTCATTTGTGTGATTTCTTACTTTTTAATATGCAACTTTGCCATAAATCTCTGTCGGAACAAAGGCTTTTACGTAGATTCCGTCACCCCTGTACTCCTCTTCCAGAAGCTGTCCTTTTGCCCGTACAATCTGGATCAGACCAGCCTTTTCATACGGAAAAACACGCTCTAAAAGGATGCTTCTGGCACGCAATATCTTCTCAAGCTCGTCCTTCAGATCATCAAGCCCCTGCCCTGTTTTTGCGGAAATCTTTAAAGTTTTGTCTGCTTTCATGTCTTTTAAAATTTCCGGATTTTCGATGCGATCCTGCTTGTTGAACAGCGTCAGGATCGGCTGATCCTTCACGCCGAGATCTTTTAATGTCTCATAAACAACATGCATCTGTTTTTCTTTCTGTGGATTAGAAGCATCCACCACATGGATGATGATGTCCGCATATTTTGCCTCTTCGAGTGTACTCTTAAATGCCTCGATCAGATGATGCGGCAGCTTACGGATAAATCCAACTGTATCTGTCAGAAGAATATTCTGACCCCCCGGCAGTTCCAGCAGGCGTGTCGTCGGATCCAGTGTTGCAAAAAGCTTGTCTTCTTCCAGAACACCGGCATCCGTCAGCGTATTGAGCAGCGTGGACTTGCCGGCATTGGTATAACCGACGATCGCCGCAACCACCATCTGGTCTTTTTTTCGTTTGCTCCTTATCAGCTCACGGTGCTTCTGCACCTGGACAAGTTCTGCCTTAAGCTGTGAAATGCGGGCATGGATCAGTCGCCTGTCCATCTCCAGCTTTTTCTCACCTGGTCCTCTCGTACCGATACCGCCTCCAAGTCTGGAGAGCGAATTTCGCAGTCCTACCAGCCTTGCTGCACGGTAACGCAGCTGGGCAAGCTCAACCTGGATATTTCCTTCGCTCGTATTGGCTCTCGCCGCAAAAATATCCAGAATGATCAGCGTACGGTCCATAACTTTGCAGTCCAGCTCTTTTTCCAGATTGTTGAGCTGTGCAGGGGAAAGTTCATCATCGCAGACAATCCCCGTTGCATCCAGTTCTTCCATCAGAAGTGCAATCTCATCTATCTTTCCTTTTCCTACATATGTGCCCGGATGGATTTTCTCGCGGTTCTGGATTACCCTTCCGGCAACCTGCGCTCCTGCTGTTTCACAAAGCTCTGCCAGTTCATCCAGAGATTCCTCCACATCCTCTGAAAAACTCTCCTGAACACCGACTAAAATGACGCATTCTTCCATTTCTTTCATATCATATGCTGCATAAATTTGCCTCCCTTCGCATAATTTTACCTGGTTTTCAGGAATTGTTCTCCCGAAGTCCAGCTTCATCGGATGGATAATTTTTCACATATTCTCCCGCTTTTTCTTGGCCGTCTCAAAATCCAGCTTCTTTTCATAGACAACAATTTCATTATAATACAGATCCTGTTTTCCTTTTTCTTCTTTTAATGCCAGACCTTTTTCAATATTCGAAAGTGCACTGTCATAATCTTCGTCTGCAATATCACACAGCACTATGCCATTGTATGCTTCCGGTGTCTCACCATATTTATCCATATACTGCTGATAAAGCTGCCTTGCATGAGCCGTATCATCCTGTTTCATATAAACACGGCTGAGCAGCAGCATCGAACGAGCATCCTGGCTGTCAGACATTTTATTCAGTTCTGCTTTCGCTTCATCGTATTCTCCCAGAAAATAATAAATTCTTGCCTTCTGGTAAATATCCTCCGTATCATCACTGTTGATCGCAAGTGCCTGCTGAAGGTAGGTATCTCCTTCCGCCGAAAGATTTTTTTCGCTGTAACATTCATAAATATTCAAAAGAAGGTCATAATCCTGTGGTGAAAGCTTTACCGCCGTTGTAAAATCTACACTTGCCTTGTCTTTTTCATCCAGTTCCATATAACAAAGTCCCTGTAAATAATACGCGTCTACTGTATCTCCAAAGGTCTGGATCGTGTCACAGACTTTCGCAGAACCTTCATAATCACCGGATTGATACAGGGCTGTTGCCTTATACAGCAAAATATCTTTCCTCACTTCTTTTTGTTTTTCACTTGTCAGGTCAACTGCCCGGTCAAAGGATTCTACCGCTTTGTCATATTCGCCAAGTGCCATGTAGGCCATTCCACTTCCCCGGTAACTTTCGATCAGGTGCTGTCCCTCTTTTTCTGCTGAGGCAAAATCGCCAAGGGCACCCTCATAGTCCCCATTTTGTATCTTTTCCATTCCCTGATCTATATAATACGTATCCTGCCCGAAAAGACTGCAGCCTGTCATGGATAATGCTGCGGTCATCAGGATCACCATAAATTTTTTCTTCATATAAATACTCCTCTGTATACGTTTCTTCGTAAACTTTTTTACAGTCAAAAACCCTCTACAGTATAGCATTTGAAAAGCCATACTGTAAAGGGTATACCGTATTTATGAATAAGACATATTATCTTTTCTATTTCGACCTCAGTCAGGGTTTATGAAAAATTCTTTGCTCTGCTGGAGAAGCGGAAATAATCATCGGTGGTATCATTAAAACCACCATTGTTATCCTGATTCTGACTGTTGTCATCTCCAGACTGCTGGCTGCCGCTTGTGCTGCTATCCGCTTTTCCCAGTGTTACTGTTACCGTTTTTTCTGTATAACCATTGTTGTCCGGCACCTGAAGTGTTACTTCTATCTGCTCTCCTGCTTTGTAATACTCAAAGACGACTTTTCAGTTCACTGATATCTGTGACCATTTTTCCATCAAATGCTGTGATGATGGAATTTGCTGTGATACCAGCCTGCTCTGCGGCTCCGCCTTCCGTTACCTGTGAAACAAAGACACCGGACGGGATACCATAAGTCTGAGCGGCTTCCTCGCTGACACCTGTTCCTGAAATACCAAGACTTGCTTTTTCGTCATCCGTAACTTTTGTTCTTGTTGTCTCATTCATCAGCTCTTCGATGGTATCGTACGCATCATTCATGGAAATTGCATAACCCATGCCTTCTACTTCTGTAGAAGCCAGTTTTGCTGAGTTGATACCGACAACTTCACCGTTCATGTTCAGCAGAGCACCGCCGCTGTTGCAGTTGATGGCTGCATCGGTCTGGATCAGGCTGATACCGTCATAACTTGCCTCACTGCTGTCCGTAGAATCCAAAGTACGGTTTGTAGCACTTACAATACCTGTTGTAACGGACTGTCCATATCCAAGTGCGTTGCCGATGGCTACAACCTGTTCACCAACTTCCAGTTTGGAAGAATCACCGATCGCTGCCACGGAAATTTTAGACATCGTGTCGCTTGAAATGCTGGAAAGCGGAACGGCTACCACTGCCAGGTCTTTGGAAGAATCGGTTCCTTTGATCGTTGCTTCGTAAGTTTCATTGTCTACAAAGGATACGGAAACGGTCTCTGCACCATCAATAACATGATTGTTTGTGGCAATCAGCAATTCGCTGTCGTTCTTTCCAATGATGATACCGGAACCGGCACTTTCTACTTCCTGCTGCTGGATGGAATTCCGGCCGCCGAACATACCGAAGTAATTTTCTACTTCCTGAACCGATTTGCTTGTGATGGAGACGATGGAAGGCATTGCGGATTTTACAATATCCGTCACATCCATCGTACCTTTTGAAGTTGTGCTTGAAGTTGTTTTCAGAAGACTGCTCTTTGTTGATGCCGCTGCCTGTGTTTCCGATTTTGCAGAAGTTCCGATCAGAGAACCTACTCCCTGGAAAGTTCCTGCAGCAACTCCTCCGAAGAGAACGGCACTTAATGCGATGGCTCCGACTCTCTTTGCAAATTTTACCATCTTTGCGTTCGGTTTTCTATTGTTCCTTTTCTGTCCGTTTTCATTTGGGGTTTCATAATCATAAAAATCTTCTGCACCATATTTTTCATTTCTTTCGCTGTTGTTATTGTAACTATACATATCTGACATAATGACTACCTCCTATATTTTGTCATCCGGTTTTCCTCTTTGGGAGCCTTGGTGTTTGATGTTCTTGTTCTTTATGTCTAACAGTATAGTTACGATTTGTGTTTGAAATGTTGTAAATATGTGATGAGTTTGGGGTGATTTTGTGAAAAAAGTGTGCCCTGGGTTTCCGGCGGAAGACTGAAAAACTCCCGCAGAATGAATTTTCACTCTGCCGGGAGTTTTTTAATATTATGTTTTTGTGTAATGCTGTCCTGATTACATTTCTGCTACTACGGTCTCGCCTGCAACTGCGTCCATACCGGACATCAGTTTTACCGGTGGGCATTCATCACCGTTTGTAACGATCAGCATGGTCACGTCACGCAGACCATGTGCTGCGATTGCGGATTTGCTGAATCCGATCAGGTTGTCACCTGTCTTTACCTTATCGCCAACGGTTACATATGGTTTGAAACCTTCACCGTTCATGCCTACGGTATCTACACCGATATGAAGCAGTACTTCTACTCCGTTGTCCAGTCTCATACCTACTGCATGGAAAGATCCGTCCATAACAACGGTAATCTCGCCGTCAGCCGGAGCAGTCAGAACTTCGTTTTCCGGGATGATCGCAATACCGTCACCCATGATCTTTGCTGAGAAAACACCATCGTTTACTTCCTCGATCGGAATTACTTTTCCGGTCAGGTATGCTTTCATAGTTTTGCCATTTGCAGCTTCTTCTGATTTTGCAGCTTTTTTCTTGAAAAATGATAACATAATTTCCCTCCTGTTGTTTCATTTATTTTCACACTACTGGAATAAATCATATCATAGATTGCAGAGAAGTTTCAAGGCTCAATCCATTATTTGTGATATTTTCTTACTAAGTCGATGTAATGTTTTACCTGTTCCACGCATCCGCCCATACTGACACGGCTTCTGTTTACCACCAGATTGATCTGCAGGTGTCAGCAATACTATCCCATTTTTCTATTTGTTTGAAAACCGTCATGCAATTCTTCTATTTTACCTTCTGCTTATACATACTCTTCCACCATTGCCTCCTGATATGCGGCATATTTTTCTCTTTGCATCGCTTCTTTTACTTCCTGTAATTCCGGCAGATCGATCTTCTTCAGTTTTCGAAGTCTTTTCTCATCCAGCCACACTTCTGACTTATATTTTTGATAGTACTCTGCTTCATATTTCCACAAAATGAAATGTTCCTGATAGCGTTTTTTGAGGTTCTGTGCGATCTGAAGTCCTTCCGGATCAAAATCACCCGCATAATAAATAGTACTGTCTTCTGTCACTTTATCTAAAAGCACAAATACGGAAAGTTTCGGCTGTCCGTTTCCACACAAAATGGTTCGATCCGGATACTTTTCCACAAGTCTTGAGAAAACGGCCGGATTTTCAACCATATATATCTCCGGTTTTCCTGTGATTTTCCCAATCCCGCCCAGAGTTTTCAAAGTCAGTTTCAATGGCTCCCTGCACTTGAAAAATCCTTCGATTCCGGGGTGGATTTCTCCGTTTTCCTTCCATGCATGAAGTCCGTACGTTAAAACATCGTTGGAAAGTTCATCTTTTAAAATCCCGGCTTCAAAATAGATTCTGTTTTTATATTCGGCATTGGAAAGTCCGTCGCGTCGCTCTTTTTTCAGCTTCCATTTCAGGTAGGAAGAGAGGCACTTTTCTGCCGGTTCTCCTTCATCAAAATAGTGGGGATTACCTGTAACTTTTGCAGCAAAAACAGCAAGCAGTTCTCTTTTTTCGGCTGCTTCCAGTGTTTCGGCTGCCTGATCTGTTTTTTGCAGAAGATCTTCCAGTTCTTTTTTGTTTTCTTTATACTGCTGCAAAAGAAAAAGATAACTTTCTTTTTTGTTTTGCAGCACTTCAAAGATCCAGCTTTGGAAATCCGGATTTTCAATCGAAGCTGAATATTTTGAAACCAGGCTTCTCTTTGCTGTTCTTCTTTTTGTTTTTCTTCTTTCTTTATAAGCAGTGGTTTTTCCAGACACAGTTCTAAGATTTCTTTCCAGGTAAAGTCACAGAAACGACTGTTTTGCAGTGCTTTTTCCATTTGTTTTGCTGTGATCCGCACACTTTTCTGACTGGAAAAGTCTTTCTGAAAGAAACCGCCCAACTGCTCTTTTTCTTCCCTGGTGAGATCATTCAGAAGAAAGGTTCCACCGAAATGCCCGATCCCGGCATATTTTTCCTGTACTTTTACAAACAGCTTTTGATATACAGAGCGTTCCTGAAAATATGTTTTGCACTCTCTTTTTCTGCTCTCCATATACGTTCCTTTCTTTTGCAGCTTTCTTTATCCCTGGCTTTCCCCAATCTCGTTTACGTCTTTTTTTGTTATCATCTGTTTTACGTTTCCATTCCAGGTATAGCGGATGACAGTCACAAATTTTGCGTTTTCCGGCCGCACAAGCTGATAAATAGCAAGTGCCGGAACCGTCTCGTAATCACCCCACAGAATCTGAGAATTGATCATAAAGTTAAAATCAAATTCTACCATCAGACGGAACATATCACGGATGTTCATCTCATCCACCCCGCAAAGGCCTCATCAAGAGAAATCAGTCTTGGAGCATCCGATCTTGCTCCTGCATATTTTGCAACAACGGCTGAGAAAAGCGGAACATACATCGCCATCGCTTTCTCACCGCCGCTGAAGGTGAAAAATACCCTGTCTGTCAGTTCTCTCTTTTTCTCTCCGGTCTTCTGACATTCCAGTTGAAATTCAAACCATTTGCGGTAATCCAGCACTTCCCGCATGATCGCATGGAAAGACTGCATATTTGCCGTCTCATCTGCTTCTTTTCTTGCCTCTGCGATCTTGGAACGGAAATGTCCGGATAACTGTTCGATCTCTTCCGGCCGCATGATCTCGGCATCTTTCTGAAGCAGATCGACCAGTGCTTTTGTATCCAGTTGTTCTTCCTTATCTGCCCGTTTATTTTTCCAGCGAAGGCTCAGTTTCAGTCCGCTTGATGTTTTCATGGATTCCATCAGGTCATTCATCTTTTCCACCCAGCGTTTGCTTGCCTGGATTCTTGCACGGATCTTTTTACCGACTGTATTTGCCAGAATATCCTCAAAAAGTTCTTTATCTTTATCGCGGATGAGCTGGCTCTGGATTCTTTCGTTTTCCTCCAGTATGGAAATCAGTTCTTTGAACTTCACAGCCGTTCCATGGTATTTTGCAGAAATATCGATACGTTTCATGCCCATTTCCAGGAACGAAGTCTGATCATCCAGCTCCTGAAACAGTGTCTTTAATGTCATTTGATATTCCAGCAGATAACCTCTGTTTTTATGGTATTCTGCCTGAAGCTTTCCAAGGAGATCACTTTGTTTGTCACTGCCGAATTTTCCTGCAAACTGACTGCATACTTTTGCCGCTTCTTTTTCGGTCACTTTCTCCAATGTGGAAAGATCCATCACATAACCCAGCATATATTCCTGCTCGAAGGCCTTTACAAGCCATTCTTTTTTATTCTGGAGTTTTTCGGCTGTTTTCTGATTTTCTGCTCTCTTTTCTTCCAGTGTTTTGTACTCACTCTCCAGCTCGCCCCTCTTCCTTGCGGAAGCTTCTTTTTCCTGCGGCAGAATACTTAAACGCTCAATACAGTAATCAAGCCTTTCTTTGATCTTCTCGTAATCTGTGAGCTTTAGCTGCTCGCCAACAGCAGTAAGTTCTGCTTCTTTTTGTTTCTGCTGCGTGATACTCCTGCCAAGTTCATAGCGGATGTCATCCAGATCCTGCTCGATCTCTTCCAGATAAAGCTCCTGACTCTTTTTATATTGCAGCGTATTGATATAGTCTTTGTGGCAGATCTGCAGATTACTCAGACATTCCGTATATTCTTTCAGGGCTCCCTGCACTTCCTCAAATAAATCCAGTCTTGCTTTCAGATAGCATTTCTGGCAGGTCTCCTGTACTCTCAGGCGTACTTCATCCAGTTTCTTTCTCTCTGCCTCAACACGCTGTTTCTGCTGCTGTATTTTTTCATTCAGAGTTTTCAGTTTCTCTTCCTGATTTTCATAATCTTTTGCCGCAATTTTCAGATCATGGTCTTTTGGAAATGCATTCCACTCTTCTTCCAGTTTTTTCAGTCTGCCCTGGATTTCTGCAATCTTCTCTTTTTCTGTTTCAATCTCTTTTCGCTTTTCTTCTGCAAGCTGCTGTAACTCTGTAATTTTATCCAGACGATACTGTTCTCTTGTTGCCAGGCCGATAAAGCAAGGTGTGTACTGTTTTGTTACCGTGCCTTCCAGGACTCCAATCCTGTAATTTCCATTCTCATCAATCCAGGTTGCTGCCTGATCGGATTTCCCTGCACTGATTGCTGACAAAACACTCGATACATTCTGGTATAAGAACATATCATTATCCGGATTGTCGATATCCAGCCATTCCATAAGATTGTTTTTAGCATATTTTGCATCGGTAAATAAATAGCGGTCGCAGCATCCTTCTTCTGTCTGAAGTACCTGATCCCGATATTGCGGTGCAATGATCAGTGCATCCAGGATTCCCATGTTCAGAAGTGCTTCTTCCAGTCTGGCGGACTTTTCTCTGTCAAGTTTCCGGTCAAAATCAACAATTTTATAAAACGGCACGTATGGAATCTGCATTTCATCAAGACGTTTTCTGTTTTTTATGACTGCCGCATCTCTTTCCGGCTCCGGTTCTTTCTGATCCTGCCACTGTTTTAACTCTTTGCTGATCGCATCGTATTCTTTTTGCAGTTCTCCAAGTTTCCAGTTTCTCTGTGTTTTTTCTGCTGATAAGGCTTCCCTTCGCTCATCATACGCTCTTTTGCTCAGATTTCGGATTGCCCAGTAATCGCTGTCAGAATGATAACTTTCGATTCTTCTTGCCATCTCCTGCAATGCTTCCGCATCCGGATGCAGTTCTTCATTTTGCTGATTCCATTTACAGATCTGCTCGATCAGTTCCTGCCGGATCTCGTGCAACTGATTTTCGTACTGCAAAAGTTCACGCTCTGCCTTGTTTCTTTCATTCTGATATTCATCCAGATCCTGAAGGAAACTGCTGTAACGCTCTTGAACTGCCTTTTCTTCCTGAAGCAGACTCTTTCCACATTCTACTTTCTCCGTATAATCTTTGAGCAGTTTGCGGTGTGCATCAAAAGAATATTCTTCTTCCCTTTTTTCCAGCAGTTCTTCCTTCAGAAAAGCAAAATCATCAAACGGAACCCCCTCCATATCGGCTTCCATTTCCTCCAGATATTCTTCGATCTCAGACCATTTTTCCTCTTTCTTTTCTTCCTGCTTTTTCAGAACTTCTTCCGTATCCAGCCGTTTCTCATTTTTTGCCTGCTCCTGCTGCCGTTTGTCTGAAATGACTTTTTTCAGTTCAATGATCTCACGGCTTACTTTCATTTCCTGCTCTTTTAATTTTGCCGCATCATTATCTGCCAGAGATGCCCGCTCTTCCTGAAGTACTTTTTCTTCTCTCGCAAGACTTTCATAACGTTCTTTTTCCTGCTGATGTGCAGCATCATTTGCAGCAAGATTTTCTTCAATCTGAAGCATTTTTTCTTTCCGCCTGCCGACAGTCTTTTTCGGCTTTTGTATACAGAAGTGCTTTGTCATACAGGACAATCTCATTATACTGATCGTATACTTTCTCAATCTGCCTGATTGCAGAAATACTCTCCTTTAATGTATCCAGACTCGTTTTCATGCCGTCCATATTTTCGATGGCTTCTGACATCGGGCGAAGATCATCCTCCGACAAAGTCTGAAGAGAACTGCTTAAAATCTCATTGATCACCGTTGGTTTGAAATCTTTTGACAGTTTTGGTGTTCGAAGCTGAATCAGAAGATTTAACAGCTCTTTATATTCTTCCTGTGTCTCAAATCCAAACAGAAGTTTGTTCACACACTGAGCATATTCGCTCTGTGTTTCCATCACTTTTCCGCCTTCTCCGATGCGGTTTCTCAGCTCCCGCATCGTGCAGGTGATCTTGCTTTTTTCTTCTTTATAAAGATAAATATCCTTGCCAACCCGTCTGCCATCTGTGATACAGAAATACCAGGAATCCATTTTTTTGTTTCTTCTGGCACGCATGCCGATCCCCAGTGTTATGTATTCTTCGCTTTCTTTTCGTTTGAGCTCCATATAGAGATAGCCGGTCCGCTCGTCCCGTCCGTCCCCTTCTTCCAGAAGATAATTTTCCATTTTTCTTGCCTTTGAGCCAAATGGATCCAGACGTTCCGGACGCATATTTCCATCCAGAAGTAATGGGATAAAACTCTGCATGGTTACGGATTTTCCGGAACCGTTCGCTCCGCGAAGCAGCATCCTTCCATCCAGAAAATAAAACTCTTCTTCATCGTAGTACCAGAAATCAATCAATCCTACTCTGTGTATCTGCCATTTACTGTTCATCACTGCCTCCATTTTCCAGAAATTCTTCTGGATACTTTCCAATCACTTTTCCGATTGCCGGACTGAGCCAGATATCTTTTTCTTCCCGGATCAGTCCCAGTTCCAGCATATAATTCTTCACATTCTCGCAAAATTCTCCTGTTGTCATTTCACGATAAGTCTTGATAAATCCTTTTCCATAAAGTTCTTTGCAGGACTCCAGGATCCCGGCAAACATTTCACGCGGAATCCAGATGCTCTCATCCACTGCCGGCACGATCGCTCCTTCTTCTATCTTCTCACAGATCAGTCCGTTCACAAGAAGCACCACATCCGACAGCGTATTTTCTTCCGGGAAACACCGCCCCATGCGGCAGTCCTCGGAAAGTATCAGAAAGGCACTGGTGCGGTGCACATGCAGTTCACAGTCCAGATATTCTTCCAGCTCACCCTGAACCATATTTCTCTGATTTCGAATATAGCAAATACTTCTTCATTCTGCTCATTTTTATACATTCCCATCGTCATAAGAAGCTGCCGGTAAACTCTCTGTCTCCGTACGATCCCGCGGTCTTCATTGACATCGATCCACTCTTCCTTTTCAAAATCCTCCGGCTTCGTATACCCCATGATATCCTGCGTAAAATTCCGCATAAAATAGCGGGATGCCCCGGTATTTTCGTAGAGTACCTCATTGCTTCCGTCTTTTGCAAAGCTCTCTTCACTTCCGTCATCCACATCAAGAATGCCGACATTCACACAATATTTCAGCACTTTGATCAGATGTCTGCGGTATTGATAAACCGTCCAGTCAATCTGCTCTTCCTGATACTGTCCTTGTATATATTCTGTCAGTTCTGATAATACAAACTGCTCCATCGCCTCTTTTTCCTCGAGAAACATCAGAACCATACAAAAAAATACATACTCGATTTTATCGGTAAATTCCAGGATTCCCATCCAATTCTCCGGCTTTGCCGGCATTTTTTCTACTTTGATCAGATAAGGATTCACAACGATATGATAACCGAGTTTTTCCATCAGAAACTTTTTAATCTTCGGTGCTTCCTCTTTCATCCGATAATAAAGCTCCCGGTCCCTGCTTTTTAAGATCCATCTTCTTCCCAGTAATATTTCTAACGCATTCATTCTTTTTCCTCAAACCGGATCGTATATGCCGGCATCTGTAAAATCCCGTCTTTTGCATGCAGCATGCAGATTTCTTTTGTATCTGCATTTTCGATGTAGTAAATTTCACCGCTCTCTGTTTTTCCCCGAAAATGCTTATTCTCCAGTGCCTTTGAAAGCCACAGCAGAAAAACGTCTCTTACATGCGGCTCGATCTCCGGCAGTTCTGCAAACGAGATTTTTCCATCCTTAATATAACTGCGAAGCAGTTTCTGCTCTTCCTCCAGTCTGCGGATCATCTCCAGACGTATCGCCTCTTTTTCTTTGCTGCGGTCTACAATGCCGCTTCGTTTTGCCTTCTCTTTGTAGGTTCTTATACGCGGAAGCACCGTTACCACATGCGGATCTTCTTCAAAAACACCGCTGTTGATACTCTCCGTCTTTCGCCCGGAAAGCCCCTTCAGATGCAGTGGTTTTTCCATACCGAAAACAGACGCGGCAAGCCTGTGTGCCTCATAAATGTCTTCACATTTTGAGAACATCACCGCCAGCTTATAATATTCCTCCCGTCTATTAGAACCGCTGTTGCTCAGTTCGCTGATCCTTGCCGCATATCTCGTGATCTTTCTTATGATCTCATTTGTCGTATCAAAAACACGCGCAACTTCCGACTGCTGACCATCCGCAGAAGTAAACCATTCTTTCAGGCTCTGCCAGCGTCCCATCACCTTATCCAGAATCATTTCTTTTGTCAGTTCTATATCGATCTGCGGAATCGAGGTTTCGTATTCTGCTTCCTTTTCCAGTATAACAGCTATCTGATCTTCCTCTGTATTTTTCAGATACTGTTCGATTGCCGCCGCATTGACCTGCAAACTTCTTACAAAACTTCGCAGATATTCAATCAGACGGTCTTTAAAAATCAGAAATTCCTGCGTTTTCATCATCTGCTCCGCTTTCACACTGTTCAGCTCACGCATATAATCCTGATAATTCTGATTCAGGCGGATGAAATCGCTGCCCAGATCATTCCACCAACTGTAGATCTTTTCCGGTTCTTCCGTTTGCATTTGCGGAATTTTTTCCAGATTCATACGGATCCGCTCCAGAAGTGTTGGCTCCAGGGAAGAACTTTCGATAAACAGATTTTCTACCCGGATCACCATTCGCTCAATCTCTACCGTTGCTTTCGATAATTGATAGCGAAATTTTTTATTTTTGAATTCTTCAATCGTGGTCACTCTTCTGGTATCCTGCGTGGTGATCAGATTCCCCCAGGCGGTCAGTGCCGCAAGATCCTGCTGGCACTGCTCCGGCGTATAATCCTGAAAATATGGATCTTCCTTTAATTCCTCATAAACCTCTTCCTGATAGATCCAGTATTTCAGCTTTTCATAATTCAAATAAAAAAGCCGGATGATCGGGCGGTATCTGTCCGTATTGTCTACATTCAGATATTTCGCCTCCAACATCGGCTTCTTTAAAGTCTCATTTATTCTCATGATGTCTGCTGTCCTCTTTTATTTATTATGATGTGATGTCAGATTCCATAGGATGCATTCCAGGGCATCATTTATTCCAAACTATAAGTATCGTATCATAAGACAGATTGCATCACAAGAGATTTTTTACTTTTTCCTTAGAATTGCGATCACGGAACTGACAAGCAGCAGCATCGGATAAAACAGTTTCGGCATGATCTGAAAAGCAGAAAGTTCTCCGCCAAGCTCGTTGACCGCTGAAATCGCCACCAGCATCTGTGCTCCATACGGGATAATGCCCTGAAAAATACAGGAAAACGTATCCAGGATCGAGGCAGCTTTTCTTGGTGTAATGCCGTACTCCTGTGCCATTTCTTTTGCGATCGGATTTGCCATAACGATCGCCACTGTGTTGTTTGCCGTCGCAATGTCCATCGTGCCGACCAGAAGTCCCATCCCAAGCTGACCGCCGCGTTTCCCTCGAAAAATCCGATGAATCCAGCCAAGCATGGCATCAAAACCGCCGTATTCGCGGATCAGGCGCACATTGCCGCCACCAGAATCGCAACCATACAAGTCTCAAACATTCCGGAAACGCCGGTTCCCATATTTGCAAGAAGCTCGACCGGTGCGATATGTCCTCCGAGCAGCATGATAAACGCCCCGGAGATAATCCCGATCAGAAGCACCACAAAAACGTTGATGCCGATAATGCCCCCAATCAGCACCAGCACATACGGAATCACCTGAACCAAATGATAAGACTGGCTGACCTGCCCCTGTACTTCTGTCTGAAATGACAGAATCAGGATGAAAATCAGCGTTGCGACTGCTGCCGGAAATGCAATCCGGAAATTTTCCCGGAACTTGTCCTTCATCTCACATCCCTGCCCGTTGCAGGCTGCGATCGTTGTATCGGAAATAAAAGAAAGATTATCACCAAACATCGCTCCTCCCATAACCGATGCCACACAGAATGCCAGATCAAACCCTGACGCTCCGGAAACAGCCGATGCAATCGGCACCAGCAACGTGATCGTTCCAACCGACGTTCCCATTGCCACGGAAACAAAACAGGCTACCACAAACAAGACCGCAACCGAATATCTAGCCGGAATCAGCGACAGCATACAATATGCCACGCTCTCCGCACTGCTTCTTCCAACAACTCCGACAAACGAACCTGCAGCCAGAAAAATCAGCAGCATGGTGATGATGTTTTTATCACCCACACCCCTGGCCATGATCTCCAGTTTCTGTTCAAAATTAACTGCCCGGTTCTGCAGACAGGCAACGAGGATTGCCGCCAGAAAAGCAACTACGATCGGCACATTGTAAAATCCCATCGGTATTTTCATCACATACTCAAATAAAATACCGAGCCCCAGATACAGCACAAGAAATACGCCAATCGGCAGTAAAGCGATCGCATTTCCCTTTGCTTTTCCATTCCTGTTTTCACGATGTTTCCCCATTTTTGCTCCTCTCCAATGATTTATGTATCTCTAACCCAATTTCATATGCTAAGTTGACAGGAACAGCATTTCCAACCTGTTTATACTGAGATTGAACACTTCCACAAATCGCCATTAAAATTCCTCCAAAATCAAAAATAGTATAACTCATATTTTATCATATCCCACAATTAGCAACAAGCAATTTTCTCACCATATTCTTAGATTTCCTCTTGTATGTTTCTTAACCCGTTTGCTAGTTCTCTTGTTTTTGGATAATATATCCTCATCAGTCCAGACAGAAAGAAGGTATCTATATGTCGCGTGATTCCGCTACTGTTTCAAACAATATGCGTAAGATCCACAGTAAAGATACTTCCATGATAAATCCACTTTATCTGTTATCATATTTGCGAAAATTATATATTTTGTTATCATTCTGTTATCACAAACGGTTGTCAGGACACTCTCCCGGCAACCGTTTTTCTATGCTGTTCGTTATTATTTCCCACTCTTTTATATATTTCCAGGCAACAGAAAAACCCGTAGAACCGAAGTTCTACGGGTATCTTACGTTTGGACACAACGTTATCTTACGATAACAAATCTATATTCAGATTGTATTACTCGATGATTGTAGCAACACGTCCTGATCCTACAGTACGTCCACCTTCACGGATAGCGAAAGTAAGACCCTGCTCCATAGCGATCGGGTGGATCAGCTCGATGGTCATCTCTACGTTATCACCAGGCATGCACATCTCGGTGCCTTCCGGCAGCTGATAA
>ENA-OQCX01000115-OQCX01000115.1-human-gut-metagenome-genome-assembly--contig:-NODE-115-length-41217-cov-26.034996_pt1 | contig 41217 bp, 27 predicted proteins | sample MGYA00242762_ERZ504587 | MGnify/ENA primary metagenome ERZ504587 (study PRJEB26092, sample SAMD00036337) | human gut metagenome | host: Homo sapiens | study: EMG produced TPA metagenomics assembly of...
CATAGGCCGTCCAGATCACAACCGGACAGGACAGCCAGCTCAAAATACCAAATCCCGCACCAATCGGGAGAACCTTTGCTTCATACACAAAGCTGATCCTGCTAAACTCCTGCATGGCATGGATCACCGTTTTGTTTTTCAGACCGCCAACGCCATAGGCCCGGAAAGTCTGGATACCGGATACATACTCCACAATGCTGCTGACATTCTCCGCACAAATATCGTTCTTCTCTTTTCCATATTTCGCTACCTGCCGGAAGGAAAGCCATAATCCTGGAAACAAAAGCAAGTCAGCAGTCAGTAGAATCAATCCGGCAGGAAAGTAAATCGTCATCACAAAAACGATCAGCATCAGCGACAAGGCAAAATTCTTTGCAATGTCCCCAATCTTATGCGTCAGAATTTTTTCATAATTATTTACATCACTGGTAATTGTATTGATATAATCGCCAGTCTGCCCCCTCGTAAACCGGGAGATCGGGATACGTTTGAGATGGTCGCCCATAAACAGGCGGATATTTTTACTGACTCTGGCACCGCCGATCTGTGCTTTGGTATAGCCATAGCCGTATATCAAAATGCGGAACAGGAAGATGACAGCGATAACAGCTGTCAGTACTAGCACACGGTTCATATCAAACTGACCGTCCCATAAAAACCGCATGACGGAATACAGCAGCATAAACAGCTTCCAGAGAGCAATCCTTCCAGAACAGTCCCGGCAACACCAATATAAAACTCCCGGTTCTTCTTCCATACGTTATTCGGATTCATTCTGCCCGCCTCCTTCCAGTTGATAAGTAATTCCCCTCGCTGTTTCGTAGTCCTCCCATGCTTTTTGATAGTAAGCGTTCTCTTTCCGTACTTCCTCATGGGTGCCGACATTGGTAATTGTATGGTTCTCTACCACAGCCACACGGTCGCACATTTTCAGGCGCTCAGCCTGTGTGCTACCACAATGACCGTCCTGCCTTTACAGAGGTTCTGGATGGCCTTATCAATTTCCATCTGATTTTCCGGGTCAGAAGCGCTTGTCGCTTCGTCCAGGATCAGAATGGGGGCATTTTTCAGGATTGCCCTTGCAATGGCGATCCGCTGTTTTTCTCCACCAGAGAAACGGGAGCCGAAACTGCCTACCTTTGTGTCATAACCATCTGGCAGTGACATGATGAAGTCATCAATCTGCGCCTCCCTGGCGGCAGCTCGTACTTTCTCCAGACTGGCGTCCGAGCCATACGGATATTTTCCAGGACACTGTCACGGGTAAGAAATGTCTTTTGGAATACAATGGCAATATTCTTCAGGATGGTATCGTAGTTCAGTTCATTCACGTTGACCCCGCCGATCAGCACCTCCCCCTCCTGCACATCATAAAACCGGGAGATCAGTTCGATCACGGTACTCTTGCCCGCACCGGACTGTCCACAAGTGCCATGCGTTCCCCATCTTTGATTGTGAGGTTGACTCCCTGCAATACATCCGTTTTCCATCATAGGAAAAACGTACATTTTTAAGTTCAATCTCATGGTTTTTCGGGAAGTCCTTTCCGCCTTCATAAACAGGAACATCCAATATTTCTTTTGTTTTGGTAATGGCACCCAGGACATTCGCAAAGTTTGTCCCCAATTCCTGCAAAGGCCGGATCTCTGTCAGATACATGGAGCCGACATAGACGAACAGCAAAAAAGCGCTGGCCGCCAGGGAGCCCTTCAGGAAGAACATTCCGCCCAGGGGAACCATTAGCAGCATCCCACATTCGATCAGAACCACAAAGGTTGCGTAAGGAGGTCCCATTCTCCGGGATGTTTCATTCCACATGGCATTCTCTTCCTGAATTGCACCTGAAAATTTCTGGAACGACTTGCTCCCCATGTTGTACGCTTTAATCAGCTTCATGCCGCTGATATATTCGATCATCACAGAATTGAGCGTTGTAATGGATCGGTTCGCCCGGTCCATCAGGTCATCTGTATTTCGGAACATAACCCCCATTACCACAACAGCCAGAATCAACGGCACCAGGGAAACCAGTGCCAATGGGATATTTACTGTCATCAAATAGATAAAAATCGCTACCGGCCCTACCATATAGCACACAAGGTCTGGAAGGTTATGAGCCAGGAACAACTCTAATTTTTCAATGTCTTCATTCAGTACTGTTTTGATATCCCCGATCCGCCTCTCATTCATCGTACCAAGAGGAACTTTTGCCAGATGCTCCGCTACCATGCAGCGCACCTTGAACAAAGCGCCGTAAGCACCTTTATGGGCAGCCACACCGGAACACCCAAATAAAACAAAACGCAGGACCACAGAAACGGCAATCATCATAATCGTCTGGACGACAAACTCGTTTGTGCAGTTATGCTGGAAAACGGCATCCATCACACGGTAAATCCCGATATACGGTACAATGATGCATAGGCCGCTTGCCATAGCTAGCAGAATTGCCAGTAGCAGCCAGATTTTCTGCTCACCGGCCCATTGAAGTAGCAATGCAATCCTGTTTTTCTTTTTCTGTTTCATCACTTCACATCTCCTTTCCCCCTGAAACAGAGAACAGTTCCCGGATCTTTGGGAGGAAATCCATCACAACAGGGATGTCATCCGGCATTTCCCCTTCATCAAAATGCAAGACACGTGAGCAGGTACGGCAGACAAATTCAAAATCATGGGTGACAATAAAAATGATTTTTCCCTGTTCGGATAACCGTTTGATCAATCCCGCCACCTGCGCCATGCTGTCAAAGTCCAGTCCGCTGGTGGGCTCGTCGAACACCAGCAAATCTTTTCCACAGATCATGCTGACTGCCACAGCCACCCGCTGCTTCTGTCCACCGGAAAGCGTGTTGGGATGGCGTTCCCGGTAGGTTGTAAGCCCCAGTTCCGCCATGGTTGTTTCTACTAAATCCTGATCCGGGTTTCGAATTCCGAAGGAACATTCTGCCTCCACACTTTCTGCAAACAATTCATAGTTCACATCCTGCATCACCATATAAGAGCGTTTCAGCCTCAACTTGTGTTCTAGCGGCTGACCATTCCAAAGGAACTCACCTTCACAGTCTTTATGAAGCCCGCACAGAGCGCGGGAAAACGTGGTTTTTCCGGCTCCATTATGACCGACAACCCCAATGACTTCTCCCCTTGCGACAGAAAGAGCAATTTGGTGTAGAATCGTCCTCTTTTTATAACGCAGCGTAATATCACGGATTGCTAATGTAGGAGGAAGAACCGTAGGATGGATGGCTGGAGGAAGAACCCTTGTCAGGTCAACTGCCCGCAGCCCCATGTGTTCCCGTTCGGTTTCCGTCAGCCGGAGAAATTCCTCTGACGTAAAAATCCTTGCTATTTCCCCATCTTCCAGATAAACAATGCGGTCTGCCAGCTCCATCAGATAATAGAGCCTGTGTTCTGCAATCAAAATGGTTTTGCCCTGGCTCTTTATCAGCCGCAGATGTTCTTTCAATTCCTGTATGGAAGCCATGTCTAGATTTGAGGATGGTTCGTCCAGCAGATAGATTTCCGGGTTCATTGCATAGACCGACGCAAACGCGATTTTCTGTTTTTCTCCGCCCGACAGTTCAAAAATATTTCGGTTTCGTAGCTTTTCAATATGCAAATCTTTTGTTGTCTGTTCTACCCGTTCCTCCAGTTCCCTTACCGGCCTGGCCTCATTTTCAATTCCAAAGGCAATCTCACTGTCCGTATCCACATTGAAAAACTGTGTCCGGGGATTTTGAAACACAGACCCCACCTTTGCAGCGATCTGATACATGGGCAGGTCACTGATTTCCTGTTCGTCCACTAGCACGCGCCCCTGAAGTTCTCCCTGGTAAAATTGTGGGATCAAGCCATTTACCAGCCTTGTGACCGTTGTTTTTCCGCACCCGCTGCGGCCACAGAACAAGACACATTCCCCGTCTGCAATTTTCAGGCTGATTCCATGCAGACTGTCATGCTCCTGTCCCTCATAAGAAAATGATACATTTTTAAACTCAATCACCCGATCACACCTCCCCGCTTACATAATTCAAAAATAAAGAAAGCAACCGCAAATAACATCGCCGTCCAATCTGCAATCCCGCATTTTATCTGGACAAGACAGGTCCGGGGATTGGGATTCTCGATCCCGCGGGTAACAGAAGCGATAGAAAGCTCGTCCGCTGCCTTGGAGGCCATCATCATCAGCGGAACATAGATACACTCTACTGTCATTCCCGGATGGGAAAGGAATCCGCCCAGGGAGGGCGATACGTCCCGCATACGCATGGCGTCCTTGATAAAATGCAGTCCTCCTGGACGGTTGGAATATAGCGCAGCATGACCGCAAATGTGATGACAAATTTTTTCGGGGCATGGATTCGGTTCATGGCGGATAAAAATTCGCTGACCTTTGTTGTAAACAAGACTATCCCTGCCAGCATCCCGCAGGCGTAAACCTTGTGAAATAGCCCAAGGAACGCAACAAACATGGTCCGCAGCGTCCCCGTCATAGCCGCCATAATCCAGACTGTCAGTGCACAGACTAACGCATAAAAGCATACCCCTTTTACGGCATATTTCCACTTTCCACAAAGCACTCCTAATACAGCAATCAGCAGGACAAGCGCAAACTGATAGGTAAGAGAAGGCGCGAACATGGAACTCAGTACACACATCAAAATAAGAAAAAGCTTGGCCCGCGGGTCAAGCCAAAGCCCTTTCTGGACGGTGTTACCCATCATGCTGTAATACCCGCTTTTTCGAACTGCTTCTTCAACATTTTGCAGCCCACAAATGCACTGATAGAAGCTGTTACAAGGAGAGCGGCAAACATGGCGATAAAGATTCCCGCATTTGCGGTCGTCTGCATGGTATCGATATAGCTTTGCTCGGTTCCATTTCCCAACATGGTCTGCGCCCACCCCTGGGGATCAGCGAAGAAAACAAGGTACGACCCTGTTCCGCCCAGGGAGAAAAGGATATAGGACAGACTGTTGATCTTCTTGCTCTTGTACTGCTTTGTACCGGCAACAAAATCAGCTACGACAGCCATAATGAGATAGCCCAACGCAAACGCCCAGTGCATACCAGTGACAAACCAGATGATGGCCATGATAACGCCCATGATCGTGACGCTCCAGCGTTTATGTACTTTTGCGATCATCAGCAGATAAATTGGTCCGGCAAGCAAAGCACTCCCGGCAGGCATGAAAAAAGTCAGCACCGGGTTGGTAGCAAAAAAGACGCCTCCTACCATGATGAATACGAACAGAAGCGCAGTAAAAATTCCCGTTGTTACTAAGTCCTTGACAGACAATCCTGCCTTTGCATTTACTTGATTACTCATATTTTTTCCTCCTGCTTTCAAGAACGGTTGACCTACCGTCTGAAATCTGTTATATTATGATTAGATGCTACTAACCACGGTCTATATCATACTAACTTTATGGGCGGGCTGCAATACATTGCAGGCACATTCGTCTTTTCGTTGCAAAGCTCCGTCCAATCGTTGCAAAGGAGGCCGTCATTTGAACAATAACATTATTGCGGATTACTATGAGCCGCTTTTAACAGATAACCATTTTATCCCGGTAGATAGCAATAACCACTTCAATTCTGCCGGACAATGCTGGCAGTTATCGCCTGAATTTGGAGAAGGCTTTTACTGGGTCTATGCGAAGAAAGACCTGTACGACATTAAAATCCATGATTTTTATTTCCATGAGGATTTCTTCATGGAATTTCATTTGCCGGAAGCTCTGAGTATTACTCAGTATGAATCCATCTCTGGCGAAGAATTAAATCCCTACCGGCGGATGTCTGCCGAATGTATCAAAGCCTTTATTGGCGGCTATAAGCCATACAAGGCAATCATCCATAAAAAAATCCCCATCCGGTCTATTGGTATCGAAGTCATGCCTGCATACTATGAGGATTATTTGCAAAAACAATATCCGGGGGACTATATCAGCCACTTGCAGCTTTCCGGCAGGTTGATCAGACCACAGACTTCCCGGCTATGGCAAAGCTGCTCCATGAGGTAAAGGTTTACCGTGGGGATGGGATTGCCGCAGGACTATTTTATGAAGCGAAAGTGGCCGAGGCCGTATCCCTTGTGGTGGAAGAACAGAAAAAAATTCTCTCCCGCAAGGAGAAACATCTATCCGACCAGGATATAGCACAATTGGAAAATGTGACTGCTTATCTCAATGACCACTATGCGTTTGATATCCCATTGGAGCGGCTTGCAAAAATCGCCTGTATGGGAACCACCAAGCTAAAAACATCTTTTAAGCAGTTGCAGGGCTGCACAATCACAGAGTATATTCAACAGCGCCGCATGAGCCAGGCAGAGCATTTGCTGATTGATACGGATTTCACGATAGGACAGATTGCGGAAATGATTGGCTACTCTACTTCTAGCCGGTTTGCGGAATTGTTTCGTAAGAGTACGGGACTCCTGCCCATTGAGTATCGAAAAATGTCTCATCGATAACAGTACAGATATAATTTCATTTCCATCTCATAACCATTGTATTATCTCTGTCGTTATGCACCATAATAATGAAGTCCCCTCAAATCCGTTTAACACTTTTGAGGGGACTTCTTGATTCATAAATATCATTACATCTGAATTATTTATTTTACAATCTCCGATATTTTAATAGGTTTGGTCGTGTATGCATGTATAATATTAGCAGATCCTATACTGTTTCCCAAATCTTTCCATGCCTGACAAACAGATATCAAAAATTGGGCATTGCTGTCCATTTTTTTTCCAAGATAGAAGTCTCTATAAAAATCTTCCAAAAATAGTTTTATACTATCAGGCCATGTATCACTGAACATTTCCCTAAAACATTTTCCTTCGTCATTGTGCATTTCTTCATATACTGGGAGATCTAAATATTCATCGTCTGCTTCTAAATGAAACCCACCATCTGCAGCAATACATTTTCGTATACGTGGTTCCCACATAATATCACTATTCGTTCCAATCATAGTTAAATTTCCACATTCCGTGTATAACGATATTTTATGAAATAAAAGTACGCTGTTTTCCGGATCACTTGGATCCATTTGATTTTGAACATTTATACAGATTGGTATATTATATATCGAACCATATATTATACAAAATGGGGAATTCTTGTACGTTTCTTCTACTCTCTCAAATTTCCATGGTCTTAACCCGCCTATCGCTCTTCCCAAAATATCTATAAGCGGGAAAAGCACATGCACACTACATTCCGCATTAATATATTGCACGTCGTTTTTTTCCCTCAATTTTCCTGCAAGAAAAATAAATTGTTTTACATTGGAAAGTTGCGGATAAAAAGTATTTAGTCTATACATGCAGCAGTTCTTCTGAGCAATCTTAATACACATTATGTAATCATCTATATCAATTGGATGTTCCTGTATCACATTTATACCTTTCTCAAGTAATGAATGCACTATTGTGCTTCCTTCTCCATTTACTACAGTTGATTTTATCACAACGCAGACTACATCCACATTTTCTTTCGTAATCTCATCAATATCTGTATATAGAATTACTCCATATTTTTTTGTCCATTGTTTCGACCATTCGCTTCCTCTCGATAGAATCCCTACAAGTTTATATTTACATTTTATTTTATCTATTGCTCTAATATAGAATTGTCCGAATCCAACCCCACAAACAATTATCCGAAGTCTCTTTTCCATTTACAATTCGCCCTCCTCGTAATTCAAATCATGCTCTTGCATCTTTTTATCATTTTCCTTTAATCCAATTAGTATTTCCTCATTTATCAACGAATTCATGACTATTTCTGCATCCAATATTTCAAATGGCCAATATATGCCTTTTTGACATATTCCCGAACATAATGCTTCAGCACAAAATGCTGCGATTCTTCCATTAATTTTATACGAGTCCAAAGCCTCATATCCATAATTCTTTTTCTCAGTAACAGTTTCTATCTCTAGCCAAATTCTATACCACGTTTTGCTCTCTTCTCTTTTGTTTTCTAGTTTTCTTTTTACATTTTCAGCAAGCCTATTGACATACTCATATTCTTGACTAATCATTAACTTCAAGAGTGCTTCTTGTATTATATTCCTATATTCTGAATTCGTTTGTACATTGTACCAATGCAATTCATCAATTCTACTATATTCCGCACTCAAATAAATTTCGTCTGGCAAATATTCCATTATTTCTGCTGTATCCGGAAAAATTAATGGTACTCTTTCTGTTATATTCTCTGTTTTTTTTATTTGTTGATGTGAATAGTATGAATCAATCTTACCGAATTGAGAAAACGTGCTTAAAAGGAAATCAGCACATGCTGAGGCTGTTATATGTTCGTTACCACCGGCAAAAATATTTACTCTCCTGATTTCACTCTCCTGCTGTTCTTTTCTTATCCATACAGGAAGAATCCCCGATAATCCGGGGAAACTTCCTGCACCAATTATCATAGTGCTTTCATAATTGTAGAGTTCTTCTTTATCTATGCCTATGCCAAATGTATCTATATAATCAATGTTATGCTCGCACACTACACTTGCTATCTCTCGTGAAAGGTAATATGACGGTCCAGTGCAGTTAATGACAATACTGCAATTTTGGCAAAACTTTATTAGTTCTTTCCTATTCCGCACATCAACTTGAACATATTCTATATCTGTATCCGCATTCATGTTTACTATTTTTCTCTGACCACATTTCAGCGGATATTTTCCTTTTAAATAATTTACCACATATTGCCCAACACCTCCTCCACATCCTAATATTCCAATCAGCTTATTCACGCTTTTATCACTCCTTTCACAAAAATTGCTACAGCCTCTCTTCTTTCAATATTCTTTCAGCCACTTTATCTGCATATGAACCTGTCATGCAGGTCAAATGCTCCCCTTCTATTAACTCAGATGTTATATTTCCCACTGTGGCTTCTTTCCAAAATCTTTCATTATCCGTGGGTTCAACTGGTAAAAAAGAAGAATTTTTATTGCGACAACTTAATACTAACGCATTTCCTACATAAATACCTGCATCATACATAATTACAGCGCTAAAGCTGTGGCAAAACACTTTGTATAAAGTATCTAATCTTTCCTTTGAATAACCAGATGTTTCTCCTTTAGTCGCAGGAAGTGTATTATACAGCTCTAATAAGCGTTCAGCATGTGTCTTCTTTATGAGTTTACCATAGCACTGACTTACAGGTAAAAATTCTCCTTCCAAACTTACTAGTTCTTCATTAGAAACATTATCTCCATATTTTTCACCTAATTCTTTAATTGCTCTTTTCAATAATTCATCCTCTACTGTATGCCCCACTTTATACGTATCTGCTCCAATTATCATTCCAAAAGCTCTTTCCATCAGTAGCTCATTATTTACCATTCTTCTGCTAGGCGTAGTATCAACGCTTATTAACGAATGCACTGTTTTCCCAGCTTCCGTCAAAATCTTAGCAGTTTCAAGTGCTATAAGTCCTCCCATACAATATCCAACCAAATCGTAGACTTCTTTTTCTGTGTCAATTAATATTTTTGCATACTTCTCACCCAAGAATTGTATCAATTTTTCAGGCTTAACAGATAAGTATTCTTCCATATCATTACACTGCAAAGCCAATAAGCTTCCTTCAGTCGAATGTAAAAAGGGAATCACTTGATTATATGGACTTATTGTACCCGTTCCATCATGTATGAGTACTAATGCTTTATTATTGTTTCCCTGTTTCAAAATTATTAAGCTTTCCTGTTTTTCTTTCGTTTCCTCTGACGGTAAACCTTCCATTAGCTTTTTACTAATTCCTTCAATAGTTGGTGATTCAATTAAAGCGATCATTAGCTTATCCCAATCCCACGCTTTTGCCTCTTCTATCTTTTCTTTCATTTTTGCTACAACTTGTGCGACTAAGAGTGAATCTCCACCTATCTCATAAAAGTTTTCATTTTTCCATATTTTTTCTTTTTTCAAAGCATCACACCATATTTGTGCTATTGCTTTTTCTAAATCTGTCGATGGTGCCTCGCCTTGCTCAGTTGTCTGTGTTAATGTTCCATCTAAATGATTTCTAAGAATATTTCTATCTATTTTCCCATTCGCAGTTAGCGGAAATTCCTTCAGTACCTCTATATGAGATGGCAACATATATTCCGGCAAATTATTTGCCATGTAATTTTTAATTTCACTTGGATCAATTCTTCGCCTTTTTGAATTAAATTTACAAACAAAGACCGTTTGTCCTATTACTTTTAACGTGCTATCCTCCTCCGGAAACGCAGCCAACAATTCTATGTCGGATTTCTTGAATAACTTATTCCATTGATCCTGCTGAAGAAAAATCTGTTCATTTTCTGCTCTAAAATCTTCTACTCCATTTAATCCATTCAGAAATTCTATCGATGTCATCAATGCATAATTATTGCCTGTGGCATCTATAATAATTAGATTTCCATTCGGAGCAGCTATTTCCTTAAACTGCCCTAACACTTTTACCTCATTATTCGCATTGTGAAGTACATTATTGCAAAGTATTACATCAAAATATGATGTTGGAATATCTTGTTTCCAATAATCAATATTGATATCATATAAGCCAAATTTTACCCACGGATATTTTTTAAATCGCTCTTGTGCCTCATTTAAAAATGAACGTGAAATGTCCGTAAATAAATATTCTACATTATATATTTTTAGTGCTTCAATTAAATCTATACTCACTCCACCTACACCAGCTCCAATTTCTAATATCCTGAACTGCTTTTGTGGATATTTTTTGTGAAATGCTTTACAAGTACCAGCATATCTTCAACTACAACCCTATTAGTACACTTACTAACAATATTATCCTTGTACGCTGCTAATGCTACTTTAAAACTTCCTTTTGGGAAAAATAAGTCTATAGGATCCAGTTTTCCTCGCAATAAAGGTAATAAATTTGTACGCGTTTCTCCAAAAAAATTCATCATTAAATCATTATAATGTACCTTAGAATCAACTTTTAACCACTGTTCCCAAGAATGCTCGGCTAAATCTCTTGTTATCTCTTTCTTAATCCTATACTGATTTTTGTCATTCTTTACAACATATCCTTCCGTTTCTAATGCCTTTAGCCATCTTCTAATCAAAGGTTCATAATATTCATGCACCTTTAATGAATTAAATATCTCTTTTATCGGATACCATGTGTTTCGATCCGTAAAAATTTCTACTTTGTAAAAGGTCGCCAGCATATCATAAATTGCAGTCTCATTAGACGCATGTAGCCAGTCAGCAAAATCTAAGACATTTGCCTCAAACAGATTGCTATCTTGGTTGAAGCTTTTGTTTTTTATTTTTTATATCATTTATTTCTGCTGTATTATCAACAACACTTTTTTCTATTTTAGGCTGTACGAAAGCACCTATTATATCGTCATTTTCTGTTGCTGTAACAACAATAGATCCCTCTACATCCTCGCACTGATTTATAACAGATTCCACTTCATTCAACTCCACTCGGTGTCCTCTGATTTTTACTTGATAATCTTCTCGCCCTAAAAATTCAATAACACCATCTGTTCTATATCTTCCCATATCACCAGTGTCGTATAAACGTTCTTCTAGCTCTTTATGGAATACAAATTTCCGGCAAGTAAGAGAATCATCTTTAAAATATCCAAGTGCCAAGCCTTTTCCACTTATATAAATCCTTCCTTTTACCCAATCCGGGCATTCTCTCATTTCATCATCCAAAATATAAAATTTTTGATTTGAGAGCGGTATTCCATAAGGAATACTTTTTTCATATACATAATCAGGATTAATTTCATACGCAATCGACCATATACTTGCTTCTGTAGCACCACCTAAACTAATCATCCTCGAATTACCAAATATTTGTTTCATTCTCTTAGGAAGCTGTACAGGAATCCAATCCCCAGAAAGCATAATAAGTCTTAATTTTTCTACCTTGCGTTTTTTCTCTGCTTCCAAATATGATAACAACATTTGCATTTGTGCCGGAACAGAATTCCAAATAGTAATTTGGTTTTCTAAAAGCAGCGTTCCCCATTCCGAAACATTTTTCTCATCGGTTGGCAGCACCAGTTTCCCACCAACTGCAAATATTCCAAAAATATCAAAAACTGATAAATCAAAAGCTAAATTTGAAATTCCCAGCACACTATCATTTTTTGTAATATTATACCGTCTTATCACATCATTAATTGTGTTCATTGCCGATGCATGTGATATGACAACGCCTTTTGGATTTCCTGTAGTACCGGACGTATATATTATGTATGCGGCCTGATTGGTATTTGTATTAAGTACTTCTACTTCCAGAGCATCCGCAACCACCATATCTTCTACATAAATTTTTTCCGCACAATCCAGTAAATCTATGTTTTTATTCGATGTGATAATAAATTTTGCTTGGGCATCTAATTCTATTTTATTTTTTCTATTTCTTGGTTGTCCTATGTCCACAGGTAAATATGTTCCTCCTGCCAAAAGGACTCCTAAAACAGACGCAATCTGCATATTCCCTTTTTTAACTCAATTGCAACGATATCTGCAGTCTTTATATTTTTTCTAAGGAGCTCCTTTTTTACAGATGTAGCATATTCACCTAGTTCTTTATATGTATACTCTTTACCATTTGAACACAGCGCAATTTTACTAGGATATTTCTTCACACTTTCGCAAAATCCCTCGTGGAGAAGTTGCGGAATATATGGATAGTTGACTTCCTTTTTTTTTCTAATTTCTTTCATATCAGAAGGCAATTTGATTACATTTTTATCTGCCAACATATTTTGAGTATCAGTATAAATAAGCATTTCAGAAAATGTTCTAAAAGCCATTTCAATCATTTTTTTAGGGAAAGCCTTTTCTCTAACATCCCAATTTACTAATATTCCTTCTTTATATTCCATTACTTGGCAATCTATTAAAACCTGCGGAGTCTGACTGATTTTATAAATTAAGTTTCCTTTATGATTTGTACTCTCTTTTCGTGAAACCATGCTTAGTGTACTTGTAAACACATATGGAATAATTACTTCTTTTTTCTTTAATCTTGTCATCTCTCTTAACACTTCTATGCCACTATACGACATATGTTCCATGTCATTCCATAACTGTTTTTGTATAAACTGTACTCTCTGTATAAATGACAAATTATAATCTTGACATATCTCCAAAATATTTATTTTTGTGAAATCCCCTATGATGCTATAAATATCTGGATGCACTTGCTCACGATTAGCCATAGTAACGTTAATGCTGAATCGTTTCGAATTTGACCAGTATGCTAATACTTCTGCATAGCATGCTAAAATCAGTCCAGATAAAGTGATATTATTATCATCTGCCAGTTTCTGTAACTCCAAATAGCGTTCTTTTTCAATATAAGTATTTAATTGACGAATAGAGGTATCTTTTAAATCTTCTTTAACCGGTAAATCTGGAGCTTCCGGCATTGTTGAAATTCTCTCTTCCCAATACTGTTTATCTTTTTTCATGGTTTCCGAATACTGTGGATGCTTTTGTCTATTATGCTCATAAACAATTACATCTCTAAAAGACAGTTCTTTCGTAAAAGTCTTCTTTTTATCACCAAAATAATTATCCTCCAATTCGTCAACAATAATATTTATACTCAAGAAATCCGCAATTAACATATCTAGCGAAATGTGTAAAATTGTAACGTCCTCTAATTCAGATATTTCCAAATCAAATAACGGCCACTCTCCAACTTTATATTGTTTCATTACCAATCTATCTCGGATTTCATTTAATTTGTTTTTTCTTTCATCTGGTGAAATATCCTCAATTTTCCATTTTTCTATAGCCGGTACTTCGTAATCCTGTAATATTTGTTGTTCTTTATTATTCTTAATCACTGCATGAAGCATATCGTTATTTTTCACAACATTTTCCCATGCTCTTTCCAATTTTTCTAAATCAAGTTTAGGAAATTCGTATTCTGCATAAATTTTACATCCAATTCCACCATATTGATAAGTTCTGTTTCGTCCTATTACATATGCTACTTGTATATCTGTCATTTCAAACGGCAAAAATCTTTGGGTTTTATCGCATACAACTTGACCCTTGTGTGATTTTAAATAGGTAATAATATCATCTTTGTAAGCCTGTAGTTCTTTTCGCGCATCATCATCAATGATACCTTTCGGGCCACTAAATTGAAGCTTATCTTCATTCAAAAATAATTTCACACCTTTTTCTTGGTATTTTAAAATAATTTTTTCTGCTGTCATTTCTTCTCCTTCTTTCTAAAAAAATCCTTCTTCTATAGAAGTTACAATATTACTTCCACTTTTCTTACTATTATCTTTTACTTTTTTCTGTACAAACTCTGATAATTGTTCTACTATTGGAAACTCCAAAACATCTCTTATCGTGATTTCTATTATATATTTCTCTTTTATTCTATTTGCCAAAGTAATTGCTTTAAGAGAATTTCCTCCACTCGAAAAGAAATCGTCCTTCAAACTTACATCTTGGCATTTCAATACTTCCTTCCATATTTCACTAAATTCTTTCTCCTCCTTTGTCATTGCTCGATTATTAGATTCAAAAGTCTTTTGAAACTCTATTGCCTTTCTTTTAAGTTCCTTTTTATCAATTTTTCCATTTTTCGTTGTGGGCATTTCTAATAGAGCGATGAAGTTTTGTGGAATCATATATTTGGGTAAATAGTCACGCAAATAATTTTGAAAATAGGTCTCGTTTATTTCATAATCCGAAACGTAAAATCCAACAAGTTTATTATCTTTAATATTTACGACCTGACTTATTTTTACACCATGAATCCAATTCATAAAAGTTTCAATTTCGCCCAGTTCTACCCTATACCCATTGATTTTCACCTGATTATCCAGTCTTCCAAGAAATTCAATATTACCGTCATTCCAATACCGTCCCATATCTCCGGTACAATACAGCCGTTCTCCAGTTCTATCTAAGACAACAAATTTTTCCTTTGTTTTTTCTTTATCGTTTAAATATCCCTGTGCAATGCCATCTCCGGCAATATAAAGTGTTCCCGGTACCCAGTCAGGGCAATCTTCCATATTCTGATCCAGAACATAATACTTCTGGTTTGCAAGCGGTTTCCCATACGGAATACTCTTCCAATCTTCCGGCACAACCTCTGGAATCTCGAAATGATTAGACCAGATACTGCCTTCTGTTGCTCCTCCAAGAGCAACAATCTCAACATTCTGGAACAGATTACGGATTCTCCCTGGAAGTGAAACAGGAACCCAGTCACCACTCATCATTACTAACCGCAGCGATTGTGAAGTTACCTGCCTTTGATATTCCTCATATTCTGCCAGCATTTCTACAAAAGCTGGCACGCTGTTCCATACGGTAATATTCTCATGATTCAACCAGTGAATCCAATGCGCTGGATCTTTTCCATATTCCGGATCCGGAAGAACCAATTTCCCACCTGCGCCTAAAATGCCAAAAACATCATAAACAGACAGGTCAAAATGAAGATTGGAGATTCCAAACGCCGTATCCTGTTCTGTAATCTGATAGCGTGCATTGATATCCAGTATCGTATTCACTGCATTATGGTGAGTAATCATTACTCCTTTCGGCATCCCGGTTGTTCCCGACGTATAGATTACATACGCAAGGTCTCCCGCCTTATTCTCCTGTGCTTTGTATTCAGAATCGGTTTTTAATTCAGACACAGAAATACAATCCCACTCGTGCAGCCATTCGGTATCCTGATCATACGCCTGATTCTGCACAAGAATGATTCTTGTTCCACTATCACGGAGAATCTTTTCAACTCGTTCTCTCGGATTATGGATATCTATCGGAAGATATGCGGCTCCGGCAAACATGATTCCATAAACAGCAACTACCTGCTCCCACCCTTTTTCCATAAATACAGCTACCGTCTCTTCTTTTTTTATTCCCATGCTCTGCAACTGCCCGGAAATGTAAAACGCTTCTTCTTTTATCTCCCGATATGTCATCCGCCTGCTGCACGTTACCAGCGCCTCCTTATCCGGAAATTTGTCTGCCGACTCCAAGAATAATCCATCCAACGTTTTCTCTTCAAATTCAGCCGCCGTTTCATTCGCCTGACGCCGTTTTTCTGAAATTTCCGCTGTTACCAGACTTGCCGTTTTTTCCTGCATGATCTCCGGATGAACTGCTAGCGTATGAAGCAGGCCGGTATATGCCCGGAACATCTCATCTAGCATTCCTGGATAAAATAATTCGTCCACGGAATCCCAAAACAAGCATAAACAGCCATCCATTTCAACCACCTGATGATCCAGCCACACCTGCGGCGTCTGTGAAATGTTATAGTTCAGTTTTCCAAGCCACTTTCCTTCATTCCACTGCTCCACGCCAAGACCACTGGTAAACACTACCGGCATAATAGCGCCCCGCATATTTCCAGTCTTTTTCTTTAATTCGCGCTCCAGTTCAACCGCGCCATAAGCTGTATGCTCCAGATCTTCTGTAAGCTGCTTCTGAATTGCCTTTGTCCTTTCCGCAAAATTATTCCCTGCATTCTTTATCTCCAGCAATGTCAGTGTTGTAAAATCTCCAACCAGATTGTTCACTTCCGGATGCAATTGTTTCCGGTCAAACTGCGTCAGATTAAGTGTAAAATCCTTATTACTGCTCCACAAGCGGAGAGTCTCCGCATAAGCACTCATCAAAAGAACAGAAGGCGTTACCTCCAGTCTTCCCGCCGCGTCTTTTACAGACTGCCATTCTTTCTGTGACAGTTTTGCGCTCCGGCGACAGAAACGCTGCTCTGTAATCTGGCTTTCGTTCTTTGCAAGTGGCAGATCCGGTGCGTCCGCAAAAGTCTCCACCCGGTCTTCCCAATATTTTTTATCTTTCTCATAAGCAGAGGTAGACTTTATCTGCTCCAGTCCCAGCACGTAATCCCGGAAAGACAAAGTAATCGACATTTCCGCTTTTCCATTTCGATATACTTCTGCCCACTCATCTAAGAGATGGAACATACTCCAGCCATCAAAGATAATATTGTCAAAACTGATATGGATTCTATGCTTCTGGTCCTCTATTTTAGTGATTCGCACATCAAACAGAGGCCATTCATCTGTCTGAATTACCTGATGAGACATCTCTGCCCGTTTTTCATCCAATGCCTTTTCTTTTTCTGTCACTTCCAATTGTCGGATATCCGTCACGTCAATATGATACTGGGGAGTATTCTCCAGTATGCGCTGCATACCATCCGGCTGGATAATAACACGCATCATCCCGTGCCTCTGTATCAACAGATTCCATGCCGTCTCTGCGCACTCAGTATCAAGGCCGTCTGCATCCAGTTCAAAATAACAGTGTGTTGCAACATTTCCCAATTCATACAATCCGCTTCTGCCAAGCCAGTAAGCATACTGCACATCGGTTAATGGGAACGAATGATATGCTTCCTCCAGATTCGGTTTGATCTGCAGTGTATCTTCTTCTTTCTGTTCGGACTGTTCAATAGCTTTTGCCAGAGATTTTACGGTCAGATTTTCAAAAATCGTACTGATCGTTATTTTGCAGCCGAAGGTTGTCTGTACTTCCGAGATCAACCTTGTGGCAATCAGCGAGTCTCCCCCAAGGCTAAAATAATTATCTTCAATTCCGATATTTTCATATCCAAATAATTGTTTCCAGATATCTAAAAGCTTTTCTTCTGTTTCTGTCGTTGCCTTTGAAAATCGGATAACCGCAGTTTCTTCTTTAAAATCTTCCCGCAATTGCTTCCTGTTAATCTTCCCATTGGACAATGTTGGGAGCTGCTCCATGAAATGATAGTTCTGTGGAACCATATACTCCGGCAGTTTTTCTGACAGATATTCCTTAGTGCTCCATTATGATAGGACAGGACAGACGCCTGCTGTCTGCTGCAGCATATACATCTTCCATATCTCTCTGTCACAGCACAGTCTTCGCCCAATCCTGCCTCTGATAAACATTCTCTCCACAGCAGGCAGTCCGGGGTAACCAGCCCTGCTTCTTTTCTCTTGTCCTGAATATCCGCAAAACCATTTTCCAAAAAAGCCGCTGTAAGTTCCTGAAGGTATGTCCTTACCACAAGGTCAGTCATCAGCAATATTCCGTTTGGCTTCAGTAATTCCGCTACTTTCTTTACCGCATCCGCAGCATCAATATTTCTATGTAAAGCATTTACCGATATCACAACGTCATAACTATGCAAGGACATCTGCTGCTTATCCATGCCTTCTTCCAGATTCAGCATCTCAAACTCGACTCTCTCATATCCCGCAAGTTCTTTCTCTGCTTCCTGCAGAAAATATTTTGAAGAATCCGCATATGTATAAGCCACGCTTACATCTTCCAGTGCATTCAAAAACTGTCTTGTAATTGCAGTGTCCCTTGTACCAATTTCTATAATCTGGAGTGGCTCTTTTCTGCGTTCTTCTGCCAGAAGCCTTAATCCCTGCACCAGTCTTTCCACTGTTTCCTCGCAGCCCGGAATCCTCCGAAGCAGCATATTCGGAGCCAAAGCCGGCTCTTTCTGGTAGAATACGTCCAGCGGAACTTCATTCCCAGTAACCATATGCTTCAGATACGGCTTCAGTTTCTTAAAATACGTTTCCGCATCTCCAGCTTTTTCCGGTACAGCCACTTCCTTCCCGGTACGCGATAGTCTGCCGTCCTCTTCTCTCAGGATTCCTTCCTTCTTTAAAATTTCCAACCATCTTGCCACAGTATTCTTCTGTGTTTCCGTAATGCTCCCTTTTTCAAAAATTTCCTTTTGCGAAAGAACTTCCTTCTCTGATACAAAAACGCCTAACTCTATGAGTGTCTCCAGCATAAGCTGTACACATCTCTGGTCTGCATAGGCAAGGAAATTTTTGTATGCTGTCTTCCGTTCCTGCTGCATCTGCCAATTGCTGACATCATCCTTCAGTTCTTTCCAGCCTCCGCCAAAGATATCTGTGCCGTACAAATACGTTGTAACTTTAGAATCTTCCTGTATCGGCGCTCCGATATAAGCAGCCAGCGTTTTATTGCCATGACCATCACTAACTGTATCAACAACTGCATGAGCCACACCCGGAAACTCCTGAATCGCATGTTCAATTTCTCCCAATTCAATCCTGTGTCCACGGATCTTTACCTGATGGTCTTTTCTTCCCAAAAATTCAATTATCTCATCATCCCAGATTCTTCCGAGATCACCGGTCCGATACCATCTTCCATACTGATCTGTGATAAATTTCTGCCCCGTAAGCGCAGAATCTCCCCTATATCCTTTTGCTACACCAAAACCGCCAATCCAGAGTTCGCCTTCTGCCCAGTAAGGGCAATCCCTTCCATACTCATCCACAACACGATATGCCTGATATCTGAGTGGCTTTCCATAGGGAATAGATTTCCAGTTTTTCGGCATCGGCAGGGTAACATTCTGATAATTGGACCAGATACTTGCCTCTGTAGCTCCTCCCATAGCGACAAACTGGCAATCCTCTGTCCATGCCGCAACCCTCTGCGGGAGATCCATCCCAATCCAATCTCCGGAAAGCATAACCGCCCTGATCGGCAGTTTCTGTTTCATGGATTCCGCCCGTATCAAAAGCATATCCAGAAGCACCGGCACTGAATTCCAAACGGTAATCTGATATTTCAACACTTGTTCCAGCCAGTAATCCGCATTCCTTCTCTCCTGCTCTGGAAGCAATACCAATGTTCCTCCTGCGCCTAAAATTCCAAAAACATCATATACCGACAGGTCAAAATCCATAGCTGATACAGCCAGCGCCCGATCTGCACTTGTTACATGGTACTTTTCATTAATATCCTGAACCGTATTCCATGCGCTTTCATGCGCAATCTCTACACCCTTCGGAACACCTGTAGAGCCTGACGTCATGATGATATAGGCGCTGTCCTTCGGCGACACCTCTGGCAGTCTCACATTTTCCTGTCCCTCTTCCATACCTTCCATCACAAGGATTTCCGTACCTTCCGGCCAGTCCAGTTTTTCGGATAATTCCCGATTCGTGACCACATAGCGGACTCCCGTCTTCTCATGGATTAACGCTCTCCGATCTTTAGGCTGGCTTAAGCTGACCGGAAGGTATGAATTTCCGGAAAGCAAAATTCCTAATGCCGCCTCGATCTGTTCTATCCCGCGCGGCAGGGTAAGTGCAACCGGGACGCCCTTAATATCCTTTTCTGAAATTCCTGCCGCCACTGCTGTTGCCCGTGCTTTTAATTCCCCATAGGATACCGATCTTCCGCTTCCCGCATCAATAAGCGCAATATCTTCCGGGCAAACTTCCGCATGGTTCATAACAGCCCAATGCAGGCATTCCACACGCTCCGGCACTCCTGTACGCGCTGTATCTTCAATTTCTCTTTTTCTTTTTTCAGGAAGCACATCAAATCTCTGATTCCAGTCCTTCTTTCCCAATTCATGCAGAAGAATCTCAAAACTCTCCAACATATCCGGGATCATATTCTCCGGGAATAACTCATCCACGCTGTCCCATGTAAGCTGTACGCCATTTTCATCTTCATAACTCTGAAAATCATTCCACACCTGCGGCGTCTGGGAAATCATATAGGAAAACTGCCCCAGTTCATTCCGGAACGTATCATTTACCAACGGCGTTCCCAGATTGCAGGCAAAAACAACCGGCGCCACTGCCGATGCGTCCCCACACATCTGCGCAATGTCTCTCTGTACTTGCACGCCGGAATATGCCGTATACTTCATATCCTCATGAAGCTGCTTCTGAATCCTGTCCAACAATTCCGCAAAAGTCGGATTTTCTTCGCAGTTAATCTCCAGCAATAACAGAGTAGTAAAATCTGCTATTACTTCCTCTAACCCCTGCTGCTCTGTTTTCCGGTTAAAAAACGGAATGTTAATAAGGAAACAATGATTCCTGCTCCATCGTTCCAGAACCACCGCATATGCAGTAAGAAGAACCATTGCCGGAGTTGTCTGGTATTTTTTTGCCCGCATTTGCAAATGATCCCATTCTTCCTTTTCGATTCGCACAATCCTGCGGTTGAACACCGTTTTTTCCACTTCTTGCGGACGTTTTGCCAATGGAAGGTCAGGGCCTTTTGGCAAATGCTCTAAACGATTCTTCCAGTATTTTTCTGCGTTTTTCCGTTCCTCCCCTTCTTCCTGTTTCTGCCGTTCTAGATAGGAAGCAAAATTCCACCCTTTTGATTCTTTCGGCAGGTTTTCCCCTCGGTAAGCAGATGCCAAATCCCTCAATAATATCTGCAGACTCTGTACATCAGCAACCAAAAGTGCCATGTCCACATGAAGGCGTGCCTTATTTTCAGGAAAAAGCGTAAGCTCTATTCCTGCTACTTCGCCTTCCTCAATCTTTAACTTCCGATGGGATAAACGTTCTCTGACAGATACTGCCATTGCCTCTGCTTCCTCAGATGACATCCGGGAAAAATCATGAACCTTTATTTTTTCACAATACGGCTTATCCAGGATTTTCTGTGTTCCATCATCCAAAAAGCAGGCGCGCAGCATAGGATGATGATACTGCAGTACATTCCATGCTTTTTCCAGACGCTCCGGATCTATATTTCCCCCATCAAACTCTAAATACGCATGACAGTCTATTCCTCCAAGAGCCTGTTCTTCATCCCTGCCAACCCAATATGCATACTGTACGTCTGTTAAAGGAAACGGCTGTTTCATATCCTTTTCCGGCGTTATCTTAGATTCTTGCGCCCGTTTTTTGCCCGCTTTTTTCTTCATGCTGCGCTGGATCAGCGCCCACCAGCCTTCAAGGGTAGGATTTTCCATCAATGAACCGAATGAAACCTTAACCCCCTGTTTTCTCCACTGGTTTACCAGACGCATGATTGTCAGGGATGAAAGCCCAAGCTCCAGCAGATTTTCGGAATCCCCCAAATCTCTGGCTACCGGCAGCTTTTGTTTGATCTGTTCCTTTATCTCTATATATTCCATGATTCTGTCTCCTTCTATTTTTCCTGCGCCATCCGTTCTAATGCTTTCTTATCTATTTTTCCTACGCTGGTCAGCGGCCATGTCTCTACCCGTTCTATCTGATCCGGCATTTTATACGCCGCAACGCCTATTTCCCGCAGGAACCTGTGTATTTCCTGCAAATCGATCCCGGCTTCATCATCGGTCACAAGGAATGCACATATCCGGTTTCCAAGGGTTTCATCCGTAACGCCGACAACGGCTGCCTCTTTGATTTTCGAATGCCTGCAAAGATAAGCTTCAATCTCTGAAGGCATGATCTTTTCTCCGGCGCGGTTAATCTGCTCTTTGATCCTCCCGCCCAAACGTAACCTTCCGTCTTTCGTCCACATAGCTTTATCGCCCGTCCGGTAAAATCCGTCCGACGTAAAGCTCTTTTTATTCGCTTCCTCCGCCATATAATAACCATCAATCGTATACGGGCCTCTGGATAATAATTCCCCAAAAACTCCTTCCGGTACGGCCTTATCTTCTTCATCCACAATCTTTACTTCATCCGCAGGAGACACCGGAGTTCCCTGGCATCTTGCGATCAGGGAACCTTCATCCTCCGGGCTAGTAAAGGACAGTAGCCCCTCCGCCGTACCAAATACCTGCATCAGTTTACACGGCCATTCTTCAATGATCTTATCCGCAAGGGAATCTTCCAGCATTGCGCCGCCCACCTGCAAAATCCGCAGGCTGGATATATCATAATCTTCATCCCATTCCAGCATTTCCATGCACACAGTAACCATAGCAGGAACCAATGCCGTTATCGTGACACCTTCCTCTGTAATTGCGTCAAGGATATCATCCGGGCTGGTCGCAGACGCAAGCACAACTTTTCCTCCCACGTCCAGCGTGCCTAAAAGCCCCGGGCAGCATAACGGGAAATTATGAGCTACCGGAAGAGACGCCAGATAAACGTCACTGCTATCCAGACGGCATCTCTTCGCGGACATGCGGGCATTATACATATAATCCGTATGGGTGCGCGGAATCAGTTTCGGAACCCCTGTCGTCCCGCCGGACAGCAAAAGCACCGCCGTTTCATACCCATCCACAGCCGGAAATGCTCCATTTTCTCCATACGTTTCCGCAATCATTCCACTGATATCCCCGGATTCGCTATCTACAAATATATGCCGGATACATGAATATTTCTCTTTCATCGCATTTGCCATCGGCACATATGAAAATCCCAGATATTTCTCCACCACAATATAAGCGGCCGGCTTTGCCAGTTCAATAATTCCTTCCAGTTCCGCCTCCCTGTGGGCCGGCAGCATCATGATTGGCACCGCCCAATCTTGGAAAGCGCAAAAAACACGATCACAAAAGAAATCCTGTTCGGAAGCTGCACAAGCACTTTGTCTCCCTTTAAAATCCCTTTACGCAGAAAAGCTACCGCAAGACAATCTGCTTTTTGCTTTAATTCCATATAACTGATCTCGTCTTCACTGTCCGTGACCGCAATTCTTTCTCCATATTTTTCCGCCCACCTATCAAGCTGTTCTCCAAATCCACATCTCTCCCAGCCTTCCAGATTCTCATATTTGCCCATATCTTTCTTATAACCCATTTTATCTGTCTCCTTTCTTATGCGCCGCCACATACGCAGCATATCCTTTGATCCTGACCGGATACAGAAACCAGTCCTGATCTTTCTTATCTTTTTCTGCAATTTTCTCGTTTCTGACAGAGAAGAAATCCATTCCTCTTCCTAATCCAATTCCAAGCGCCTTTACATATGCCTCTTTCGCCGCCCAGTACTGGAAAAACAGATCCGGTCCTTCATTTTTTACATCTTCCGCTTCTTCTGCAGTATAAAAATTTTCCGCTATCTCCCTATAGTCCGGGCACTCTGCCATCTCCTGCACATCTACTCCGATATCCATTCCGACAGCGAATACCGCCAGTATGAATTCACCCGAGTGCGAAATGTTAAAATCCACTGTCCGCTTTCCTGCAATCTTTTTATGATAAGGCTTACCCAGTTCATTGACAGAAAAATCAATCGTTTCCATATCTAAGTATCTTTTTAAGAGGATCCGCACGACAACCTTCCCGGCTATATAACGCATCCTGTCTTCAGGAAAACGGAATCTTCCGGCTTGCTCCAATTCCTGCCCACTCAGGATATATTCATGGTTCTTCCAGAAATCTGTCATTTCAGGCCAGCGAATACACCATATATGTATCTCATTTTCACGGATATAAAGTTTGTCTGCTGACAGAAATTCCTTTTCTCCGTATCGTTTAATCTCCATTTTTCATTCTCTAAAGCAGTCTCATGACCTCACTTATTACTTCGTCTTCACAATCCCTCAGATAAAAATGTCCTCCCGGAAATATCCGGTAGTTAAAATCATTGTCCGTATACTTTCCCCATTCCAAGATCGCACTCTCATCCGCTTCGTCGTCCTTTTCTCCGCCAAATGCAGAGATAGGTGTATGCAGCACTACTCCCGCTTTATCATAATACGTTTCATCCATGGTAAAATCCGCCCGCAGCATAGGCAGAAAGAAATCCAACAATTCCTGATTCTCTAGTATCTCTTTTGGCGTCCCTTCAAATCTTCCCAGTTCCCTCTTAAACGCTTCATCCGGAAGATGATAGATTGGCTTCGGTTCCGGAATGCTGGGAATCCGGCTGCCGGAAATAAACAGGTATTTCGCTCTATATCCCTCTGCCTCCAATCGCTTTTCCAGCTCATAGGAGATCTTCCCGCCCATACTGTGCCCCCATAAGGCATACGGTCCGTCCACAGCCTCTCTTACAGCCTCTTCCAGATCATCTAACATAACCGGCATATCTATATACGGTTTCTCCATGATCCGTTCTTCCCTTCCCGGAAGCTGGACTGGACATACCGTTACTTTTCCCTGCATCTTTTTCGCCCACTGATTATAAGCAGACGCGCCGCCTCCTGCAAACGGCAGGCAGAACAAGGTTATTTTCTCTTTGTTGATATTTTCTGTATTTTTTATCAATTTCAAATTCACTTTTATATTCCTCTTGTATCATGTTCTTTTTGTTCTGTTTATCATCCTTTTGCAATACGCTTTTCCCAGGTATTTCTTATTCCTATCATGGATTAGTTCACTCTAACTCTTTATCAAAAAAAATTTTGGTCCATCCTAATATTAAACCAGACGCCAAAACAATATGCGCTACCATAATCCCGTTTACGATCAGGGAATATCCAATCACAGAAAAAACACCTGCTATCGCGCATTCAATAACTAAAATTACCCTCGCGCGCATCCCATAAACTTTTTTCTCTTTCGCATCCAACTTCTTGCTGCTGGCATCTACCGGCGCCATGATAAATATAACGCCAACCGCGACAAACCATATGATCCGCATTTGCCATATTACAGCCGGAGCAGACGCCAGATACAGACTGCATAGAAGGACAAGGATACCGGAAACAGCCATGCAGCCCCCTGCCTTTTCCAAATGAATCCCTCCGGCATACTGCCTTAAAACAGTAAAGGGCAATAAAAAGACTATCATCTCCATCCAATTCCCCGTTATGATGCCAAGTATGACGATGATAAGGTATATTACCACCCTGCCCAGCAGTACGCCGTAAGCATATTCATACAGCCTGCGGTCTTTCTCTTCAAGAATCCCATTCCTGCTTTGTAGTTCAAAAAGCCGACCAGCCATTTTTTTCCACACTAGAATTTCCTCATTTTCTTAACTTCTTCCGGCTCATCTTCCTGATAGTACAGCCAGTTGCACGCCAGATTTGCCGTATACGCCGTCAAGCAGAGTGCAAGACAGTTTACAGCTCCAAGCAGTTTGATTCCCAGGTTTTTTCTGATTATTTTTTTCATAGTTACAAAGCCTCCTTTTTTCCGAAAGTTTACACAAAAATCGCCCTCTTTTCAATTACCGTGGCAAAAACGGTAACTTTTTGGGCGATTTGCACGTCCTTATTTGATTGTAAAGATCAGCTTAACAGAGAACTCCCGTTCTCCTGCCTCCACTCGCATAATTCCCGCATACTTTTTGACCAGTTTTCCAACCGTGTGCAGTCCGATCCCGTGACTGTCCGCGTCTCTTTTGGTGCTTATGTACCTGTCCTTGTCCTTTAACAGAGGGACGACATACCCATTGCAAAATTCCATGACAAGGAAATGCCCCGCGTTTCCCATATACATCCTGCATTCCACATATCTGCCATCTTCTGTCTTTTCTGCCGCTTCCAGTGCGTTATCCAAAAGATTCCCTACGATCGAGATCAAATCCAACTCTTCCAGAAAATCCAGTCTGAGATCATTACCCAGGGTAATCCTATAGGATATATCCTTAGATTCTGCAAGAAATTTTCTTTCACATAGGATGCTGTTCAAGATCGGATGCTCACAATATACACTTTTTTGAAGATTCTGAATCCGGACGCCTAAATGTTCCATGATGTCCTTAACCTCTTGATTCTCTCCTTCTTCTATCAAGCCGGCTACTGTACAGATAAATTTATTTATATCGTGTAAGAATGCTCTGTTATCCTCATTAACCTTATTCATATACTGCAGATTGGCAATCTCCGCCCTGCTTTTCTGGTATAGCCGGTCCATCTTCTTCACTTCTTCTGATTTTTCTACAAACCTGTCAAATACTGTGAAAATGAAGATATTCGTCATTAACAGAAGCGAAGCTCCTACCGGAACCATGACCCTGTTCATTCCTTCAAAAGAAGTGTGCGAATAAAACATACATCCTAACATAACGATCGTTGCGGTTGGCAGCATGAGCAGCACTGTAAATGTTTTATTTTCAATCGTCAGATAATCCCTTTTCCTTGTTACCTGATTAATGCATTTAATAAACAGAAATGTCATGGTACTCATCAGCAGGAGTGCTAATGTCTTTTCTGTTTCAGTCCTGAAGCCCTCGGACGCACCAGTCACGCCATATGCATTCGTAAGTGCCGCAAAGAGAAATTCGGGAATAATTGCCAGCACATAATAGCAGCATACCGTAACCAGCTTCTTCCATATATTTCCCCGGAACACAACCATAGACGCGATCATATAGATTACCGGAATCATTACCATATTAAGTATTGAGGATTCCAGGCGGTTGGTTCCGAACATTGCCAGTGCTGCGATACAATATACGAGAAATTTTTCCCAGAATCTTTCTCTTCTGTATGGGAGTATGTTCTTTTCCAAGTCCTCCAACAGATACATCTGAAGAAGACAAATCAAATAATCTCTTATTATCATACCATGCCGTTCCTTTCCCCAAGAAATGTTATCAGTGCGTCGGCAAACTGTCCTTTTCTCGACCTCGAAACATTCAACTGGATTCCAAACGGCAGCAACGCAACGTTCTTTTCCAATCCTTCCACTTTTGCCAAATTCACAATATAGCTGTTGTGTGCATACTCAAATCCCCTTCCGGCCAGACACTCATACAGATCACTTAAAGATTCCTTGCAATGCATCTCTTCTATCTTTCCCTGTCTGGCAATGTATATCGTACAGCCCCTTTTCGCCAGACAGATATATAAAATGTCTTCCGTATGGATGCGCATTATCCTTCCCGCCGATGTAACTGTCACGGAAGAATCTCCACAGCACAATTTCACTTTTAATAAAATCATAGGTATTTCCTTTTTCAGACTTCTGTCATGCAGATCCTTCATGATGTACCGGAACGGTTGTCCAACATTAATGCTGTCAGGAGTCAGTTCAAAACAGCCGGAGCAGAACACCAATATCGCTGCTTCATTATATTCCCTCAGCTTCAGTACTGTTTTATTTCCATCCAATCCAGGCATACGCATATCCATAAAAATCAGATCATGCAAAATATCCGCATCTTCCAATAATTCTTTTCCTGATTCATATTCATAAAACCGTATCTCATTCGAAGACAGAATCCCTTCCGTTTCTATGACCGTCTTTATTTTCTCCCTGTATTCTTTATCATCGTCGCAAATTGCTATTTTACACATATTCATCCTCCAGTGTTAGTTTCTTCTAACCCTCTCCCATAAAAAAACCATCTTGCAGAATCTGAATCCTAAGATTATTTGCCTGTTCCTATAACTCCGGTTCCAAATCTGCAAAGATGGGATCTTCAAAAAATTCCTGTATTGTAATATCCAATCCATCGCATATCTTTTTAATTGTAACTACGCCAGCATTCCTGCTTTGTCCATACAAAATATTTTTCAGTGTTGAAGGCGGGACGCCTGAGCGCACCGCCGCTTCATTCACTGTGATATCTTTCTGCTTAATCAGATCGTTTAACCGATATATGACCGCTGTTTTTATATCCACGGAATCAACCACCTTTTTTTCTTCTATTTTATATAAACCGTCTTTAAAAGGTCGCCCATATATAGTCTTTTTGATCTATGTATGATATTTTTTGACAGTTTTCCTGTTTTTAGAGAAATCTGCAAAAAACCTGTCTTTATCAGACGCAGAAAAGCCCCACGAGAACACATCCGGTCCTGCGCAGGGCTTTTCACTTATCATACTATTTTCCATATTTTTTATTTTCCAATGTGCCGGGCCGGAGCCTCCGTTCTTCTTTCCCACTGTTGCCAGTCATCGTTTTGCCTTTTTCATACTTTTATTTTTCTCATTCTTTCCTGATAAAATCATTATTGTTATGTCTATGAAATAACACCGTAAAAAAGCACTGCCAAACAGACAGTGCACCTCATTTTATGCATCTGGCTGCCATTTTACAGGCCCTGTAGCTTTGCGTCCCAGACTTTCATCTGGTTTGCCGATTTCCTTATTATAGCTTTAATCTTATGCAAAAAATTGATTTTACTATACTTTAACGCTCAACTATACACAAGAAAAATTTATCGTTTTAACGCCCGAAAAACAAAAAAGAACAGCCGATACATATACCCGAACTGTTCTTCTACTTCCGAAGTCCACGCAGCATTGACATTACTGTTTCCTGCTCATTTGTACTCAGATCGTTCCATATCCCTAGAACTTCTTTCTGTTTTTCTGTCAGATTCTCTGAATTATCTTCCTGAAAAAACTACGATAATGTCACGCCCAAAGCTGTACATATTTTTCAAGTGTGATCAGCGACGGCAGGTTTTCCTGTGCCATGATTCTTCCCAGTGACGACTGGGAAATTCCCGACAGTTGCGATAATCTGCATTTACTGATATCACGCTTTTCACATAGAGATGTTATTTTATCCGCAATATACTTCTCTATCTACAAGTAACTATTCCTCATTTCCGCTATTACATGTTCTTATTGCACCTGTAATAGCAGAAAAATATTAGTTATCAACTTTGCAAGTATTCATTTCCACAATAGGAAGCATACACATAAAAAAATAAAGATACTTCCTTTCCGCAAAAGTCATTTTCACTTATATCATTTTTATAATATCACAGCAAGTTACGTTTATCACATAAAAGTTTGAAGCATAATCATTCAAAACAAAAAGCCGAAAGCCACATTGTTATCTGTGACCTCCGACTCCATTCTATCTTATACTACACCATCCTTACACTCAAATCAGCTCCTCTCTCCGGCTCATCTTTTCCCTGTTTTTCCTGGATGATTCTCTTATTGATTTCCAAGCGTTCATGGATCGACGGTTTCTTCTCTTTTCCTGTTATTGCCTTTCTTTCAGCTTTCCCCGCATCCTTAACTGCTATATTTGCTTCACCGCCAGTTCTTGGCACAGCTTCTCTGCTCTCATTTTTCTCTGCTACCTGCTGTTCTCGTCTCTCCTTCACACCTTTTTCTTCCAGGCTGCAAAAGCTCTGCAGATACGGCAGTACATGATTCTGCATATCTGTCAGATCTTCCATATACTTCTGATACTCTTCATTGCCTTTTCCTTGCTGGTAGCTGATCCAGCTTTCATCTGTCAATTTCATTTCATTCTGCATCTTTAACTGACTGATGATACCGCCGTTTCCGGTACCAATATCTATCTTACCTTGAAAATGATGCAGCATCTTGTCGCCCTTCTCAGCATAATATACTGTAAAAAACATCTGTGCTGTCATTTTTGGTTCGTTAGTCTTTGGATCACGATCAGCATACCAGACTTTGTCCTGTTCTATGGTTTTGGAATCCAAATCAGATAACTTCTGGCATCTTGGATTCCCCGGTTCACTTTTCTCACAATAATTCACATACACCATTGGTTGCATATCTTTTGGAAGTTCCGGTTCATAGGCTTTTAGCCTTTCAATCAATACACCTGCACGAACAGACAAGTCGCATTCTTCGTCTACAATATCTTTCAAATACGAAATATAGGAATAAATATTCCCGCTTCGCAAATCCAGCATTACTTCCTGTACCGTATTTTCTCCCCTCTCCACATTATCCCGGTACTCATACGGATCAAAAGCTTCTGCAATCTCATCCAGTGCCTCTGCCATCTGTTCTGTGGTCATCTTCTCTGGATACATTGCTTCTCGAACATCCCGCATCGGAACGTACTTATAGTCAGGTAATGCTTCATGAATTTTCTCAATCCCTTCCCGTACCAGTGCAAGTTCTCCATAAAATCGAACATCGTCCATCAGATTTCCAAGTACTGTATTTCCTTTAACGATTGCAAATTCAGCTTCATCATAGTAACTGTCTTCCGGATCACGATAAATAATTCCCATTGAGCATCCAAGATACGCAGTTTTTGGATGCTCCCTGTATTTTTCATAGACTGCAGCTATCTGATTAACATCGGTACTTTTTTCATAAGCTCCCATATCATGGAACTCATCGCATTCTGCCGCAAAGTATTCCAGATATGGTTCTTTCTTCGGTGGCATATTGTTGAGGACGTTATCAATCATGTTATAATTTGCTTCTTCCAGTTCCTCCACCTTTGCCAGTGGCTTATATTCGCCCTGGCTTTTCTGAATCTCTGCCATTACAACTTCATCCATTTCTTCTACTTTCTCCATCAACCGATCATAATCTCCACGGATGCGTTCTCCAGTCCAGCCTTCGTCTTCCAAAAGTTCCTCCGCCGCTTCTTCAATAGAAATTTCATCATTCTCATAAACGCCACCATCCATCAAGCGGAAATCTTCATCGTAAAAGGAATAATCATATCCTTCTTCTGTTCTCTGAATAGCAAAGTAACGTTCTCCTACCTCATATGCCAGTTCACTAAGAAGCTGTTCTTCCAGATTCAGGAAAGAATCCAGCTGTTCAAAACTGATACTGTCTACAAAATGGGCAGTTACCTTTTTCCCGTCATTCAGAACTACGATATCACTGACAGACAGGGAATGCCCACGGAAGTCTTCCGGTCTGTCAATGTTGAACCTTTCAAAAATATCCTCCAGTGACATATTTCCTGATAATTCACCAACATAGACCAGCTTATAATCTTCTTTTTTTATCTGCACACCATGACTTTCAATAAAACTCATATTCATAAATGCATAGTTTTCACCCGGTGAATCATCTCGGATCTGATAAATTCCAAATGTCCTTCTTGTTCCTAACAACAGGTTTGCTTCTTTCAAAGACTGAATCTGTGGATATTTCTGCATTTCCCATTCCAGGTTACGGAAACGCTCCAGTTCTGTCATAGACATCTGATAATGCTCCGGTCCTCGTTCAATTTCCATGCGTTCTGTGACATACATAGGTGATGAAAAATTAGTGATCAGATAGATATCTGCTCCTGCATCGTATAATTTCAGTGCTTCTTCCTGCTCAATGACACTCATAGGCTCCTGAAATGCTCCTAAATTTTCTTCTGCATAATCCAGGTTGTTATCCTTAATCCGTTCCCACATCTGCGATTCCATTCCAAACAAACCGTCGTGTGCCTGTATCATTTCTCTACTCGCATATTCACCTTTAATGCCATCACTGCCAAGCAATAAATCTTAGAACCCATTCTGTGATAATCCAAGGCTGCTTCTTTTCTAAGTGGCACCATATCTTCTTCCATATATCCATAGTCACGTAATTCCAGCTTACCTATGGTTGGATCCGGCAGTTCCTGAATATCCATTCTTACGTCATCCAACAAATCCTCTACACCTTCTTGATCTGCCCGGCTCACTGCATCTGCCAGATTTCTTACCAAAGCCCTAACTTTCTCTTCCTCGCCGATCAGATTCGCATATTCAAAAATCTGTTCTTTTACATCTGTTGAAAACTCTATATCTCTACGCTCTGCCTGAGCGATCCGTTCCTGCGTATATTCCTGCATTTTCTGTGTTTCTCTACCTGTTATCCTATTTCTTGCCATATAAGTTCCTCCTATATTCTGAAAAATGGCATAACCCACAGAACATTCTTTCTGCCAGATTATGCCATCTTTCCTGTTTATTTATTCCAGACCGAAGTCCCGTTTTCTGTTTTCCTTTCCAGTTTCACTTTCCCGCTGACTCTTTTCTTTATTAAATCTGCAGTTTTTCATGGATAGAACCACGTGTCGGTCTTTCTTCTTTCTCATCTGATTCAGATACCTCTGCTTCTGCATCTTCCCGTTCATCCATATTGAGCAAAGCATTTAGCTCTGACAGTCGCTCCAGTTTCTGGTTCAACTCCTCTTCTTTTGGAAATGGCTTTCCCACTTCTTCTTTCGCATTTGCCAGCTGTTCATACACTGTTTCCAGTCTCTGTTGTGCTTCTGAAAGCTTCTCTGGATAACTGTCCAACAGATTGTTGATACGGGTAATATTTCCAAGTACATCTGCTCCAAGATGAACTTTCGAGACAGCCTCATTTTTAACAGATAGAATAAATTCTTTACTCCAGCCATCAAACTGAATCCTCATATTGAATCCCTGATAGTTTCCGATATCCATCGCAGCATCTACTGATTTAATATCTTTACATACCGCCAGAAGTGCTGCTCCTGCCTCTTTCTTTTCTGTGAACACTTTGCCACCAATCTCCATAGTAAACTGCTCTGGATCTGTGATTTTATGCTCAGAATAATGAGCGATGTCTGCCTTGTAGCTGTCAATGATTTCTGTCAGTTTTGCAATCTGTTGTGGAAAATTCCTTGCAATATCATCTTCCAGGCGATACTGGTTATTCATGTGGTTGGCTTTTAAAAGCTTTAATTTCGCCACATCCACATCTAATGCCATCTTCTCTTTTACTGCCGGATTTCCGGTTGCAAGAGCTTTTACCTCTGCATAGGAAAGTGCCGCTTCGTCCACATCTTCACAGCTTCGCACAGGTGCTTTGCTGGTCATAATCTGAGAAATGAATTTCTGCTTATTCTCGATCAACTGCCACATGTAGCTGTCGAATGTGGATTCTGTTACATACCGGAAGATATGAACCTTTTTATTATGGTTTCCCTGGCGATGATACGCCCTTCTCTCTGTTCCAAGTCAGATGGTTTCCAGCCAATATCCAGATGATGCAGTGCAATCAGACGATCCTGCACGTTGGTCCCAGCACCCATCTTTGCTGTCGAACCAATCAAAAAACGAACCTGCCCGGATTTCACTTTTCCAAACAACTCCGTCTTCTTTGCTTCTGTATTTGCATCATGAATGAATGCAATCTCTTTTTCCGGTACACCTTTTTCCATCAGTTTCTGCTTCAAGTCGTCATAAACATTGAAACTGCCATCACCTTTCGGTGTGCTCAAGTCACAAAAAATCAGCTGTGCCGATTTCTGTGCTGCTGTGTCTTTCCAGATCTCATAGCTTTTCTCTGCACAGACTGATATTTTGCTTTCTGGATTATCTGGCAATAATTCGTTCACCAAACGCTGATCCAATGCTAATTTTCTTCCATCATTGGTAATTTTCAGCATATTATCAACCGAGGCATCTACCCCTCCGTTTCTGACAACTTCTGCACGTTCCCCCAGACTTTCTACGATTTCTTTCTGCTGTTCCGTTGGTTTCAGCACCACTGTTTCATATTCTGCTTCCGGCACAGGAAGTTTTAACTGATCGGAAGTCTTGATATCTGCAATCTCCTTAAACATATTCATCAGTTCCGGAATATTATAAAACCGTGCAAATCTTGATTTTGCACGGTAGCCTGTTCCTTCCGGTGCAAGCTCAATGCTCGTGACTACCTCGCCAAAGGTGGAGGCCCAGGAATCAAACAGTCCAAGTCCCATATTTTGTAATTTACTGTTCTGCAGATACCTCTGCATAACATATAATTCCGTCATGCTGTTGCTGATCGGTGTGCCCGTAGCAAAGGTAATGCCTTTTCCTCCGGTAATCTCGTCCAGATACTGACATTTATTGAACATATCTGCAGATTTCTGTGCTTCGTTCTGTGCAATTCCAGCTACGTTCCTCATTTTTGTATAGAGAAATGCATTTTTATAGCTGTGTGCTTCATCTACATACAAGTGATCCACTCCCAGTTCTTCAAACGTAACCACCTGATCTTTTTTCTCTTTCTGATTCAGTTTTTCCAGCCTTGTCTGCAGTGTTTTTCTTGTCTTTTCAATCTGTTTGACGGTATAACGTCCACCATCCTGTTCATACCTTGCACTCTGGATTGCCATTTCCAGATCATCAATCTGCCTCTGAAGCATGGCTTCCTGTTTCTCATCAGAGATTGGAATACGTTCAAACTGGGAATGACCAATAATAACAGCATCGTAATTTCCCATAGCGATTCTGGCACAGAACTTCTTTCGGTTTGCTGGTTCAAAATCTTTCTTGGTTGCTACCAAAATATTTGCTCCTGGATATAACTGAAGGAACTCCGCTCCCCACTGTTCTGTCAAATGGTTTGGCACAACAAAGAGATTCTTTTGTGATAATCCCAGACGTTTGCTCTCCATTGCCGCCGCTACCATTTCGTAAGTCTTCCCAGCTCCTACTACATGTGCCAAAAGCACATTATCACCGTATAACTGATGTGCGACTGCATTTTTCTGATGCGGACGAAGCTCTATTTCCGGGTTCATTCCTGGGAAAGTCAAATGACTTCCATCATATTCACGGGGACGGATACTATTGAAACGCTCATTGTACACGCTTACCAGCCTTTCTCTCCTCTGCTGATCCTTGAAAATCCAATCTTGGAATGCGGCTTTCAAGGCATCCTGCTTTTGTGATGCCAACATAGTTTCTTTTTTATTCAAAACTCGCACTTCATCCCCATTGTCATTTACGACCTTATCATAGATTCTAACATCTTTTAGATTCAAGGTATCTTCCAGAATCCGGTAGGCATTTGCTCTCTCCGTTCCATACGTTGCATAGGCAAACGCATTTCTTGGACTGTCGGCGTTCTTTCCTGTAATCCTCCACTCACCATTTACCTCAGAGAATTTTACCTGTATTTCCTTCTGTGCAAGATACCTCGGCGTATGAAGCAGTTCCACCATAAACTCCTGATAATCCGAAGGTTCAATCCAGGTGGCTCCAATACGCACTTCAATCTCCGATGCTTCCAGATCTCTCGGCTGAACTGCTCCAATGCACGGACATTCGGTGTGAATTCTGGATGATTCTCTGCAAAAGTTCTCGCTGTATTTAATTTATCTCTGACGTTTCCAGACAGATATTCATCTCCGCTTTCCCACTGGTCTGTCACTGGATTTTTGAAGATAACTCCAACCAGCTCTTCTGTGATTTTCTCTTCGGTCTTTCCGGTCAACTGTGCCATATATGGAAGATCTACTTTAGCCTTTTCATTTAGGGACAGAGCAAGTGCTTCTGTGGCTGTCTCCACACTTGTCACAGCGACCGCCTTTTTAATGGTTCGTTTGGTGAACATGTCCGCTTTCCGCTTCAATGTTCCATCTTCATTCAAGTCTTCCAGGGAACACAGCAGACAATAAGAAGAGTCATCAGAAAATGCCCGTTTGTTAGCATTACTTCCAATAACTCCATACTTTGCTGTGTAGGTATCATACACCTGATTCAGTTTTTTCTGCTGTTTCTGGATTTCTTCGTCTGTGACAAATTCTTCCATCTGCATAGCGATCAGTTCACGAACGGTATCACGGATTGCAACCATGCCTTTTACACGTTCTGCAGTGGCTGCAGGCATTTTCACCTGATTCATCAAAGAATTGACACGGTAATATACCTGATCATCTACCACTGTATAGCTGTAATTTCGGACATTCGGATCTGCCGGAATACTCTCTGGCATCTCATCCAGTTCTGCCTCTATATCTACTGCCGCTACCATGCTTCCCCTGATGTGTTTTACAGCTTCTTGTAACTGTAATTCCAGATCAGCTCCTTCCATTGGAGCACAGGTTGTTTCCATACCATACGGACCGGACACTTCTTTCATCTCACCGAGAATCAATCCCGGATGCTGAACAAAATACTTGTTAATGGTAATCCCATTTGCATCACTCTCCAAATTCACCCAGTCTGGCATCTCTTTTGTGAAACTCTCACGCTTCTGGAAAAACAAAATATCAGCACTGACTTCTGTTCCTGCATTTGCCTTAAAAGCTGTGTTCGGCAGTCGGATTGCCCCAAGCAGGTCTGCACGCTCTGCCAAATATTTCCGGACTTCCGGTGATGCCTTGTCCATAGTTCCCTTTGTTGTGATCAACGCAGCTACACCACCTGGACGTAACTGATCTATAGTCTTGGCAAGAAAGTAATCATGAATCATAAAATTGTAGCGGTCATACTGACGGTCATTGACCTTATATGCACCGAATGGCACATTTCCGATTGCCACGTCAAAGAAATCATTGGGATAATCCGTCTTCTCAAAGCCTTTGATCTGGATATTGGCATCTGGATAGAGAAGTTTAGCAATTCTGCCACTGATGCTGTCCAGTTCCACTCCATAGAGTTTGGACTGGTTTAGATTCTCTGGAAGCTTTCCAAAGAAGTTCCCGACTCCCATAGATGGCTCCAGGATATTTCCCTTTGTAAATCCCAGATTCTCCAACACCTGATACATACTTTCAATCACAATCGGCTGTGTATAATGAGCATTTAATGTGGAAGCTCTGGCTGCAGCATATTCTTCCGGTGTAAGGACGGTCTTTAATTCCAGATATTCTGTCTCCCATGCAGATTTTGTCTCATCAAATGCATCTGCAAGACCTCCCCAGCCGACGTACCTGGATAAGATTTCCTGTTCCTCTGGTGTCGCATTGCGGTTCTCATCCTCACATTTTTTTAACAGCTGAATAGCCATAATATTGGCTCGGAATTTCTCCTTCGATGTTCCCTGTCCAAGTTCATCATCTGTGATATGGAAGTTCGTTGCTGGAATCAGTTCTGCTATTCCGTTAATCTCTTCCAATGATTCTTTTTCTTCTGATACCTCAACTTCTCCCGACAGTTCTTTTTCTTTTTTATCATAATCTGTCCACACACGTTTAGAAATAGCAGTAAAATAGGAAGACTCTTCCTCCATGATTTCTTCCTTGATTTCCCGTAATTTATCTAAGGTATCCGCATTTACTGTTTTGTTGTGATAATGATAATAAAGTACTTCTTGTCCAAGTTTTACATCCAGACGTTCCAATTCTTGTGTTGACATTCGCTCCCAAATATCATCTTTTTCCGTATGAATCGTGAAACCTTCTCCATCATCATGATATTCTAATGTGTATTGAAGTCGATTCTCTTCTCCCTTAACTTTGCAAGCAAAATCATAGATTTTTGTTCTGGTACCGGACATATATTCTGAATCAACTAGTCGCAGATCCGTTATATCTTCCGCTGTAAAAGTATCCTGTTCCAGCTGTTCTCCTAACATCTGCTGTGCTTCTTCCAGGTCTGCCAGTCTTTGTGCTTCCTGTCGCTCTTCGTACTTTTCCATTTCTTCCGGTGACAAATAATCATCTGTGCGGATTAACTGACGAACACGTTCTGCAACCTTATTCCACTTTAATAAAACTTCTACCTCTGAATTGCCAATCTTCCCTTTTCCGAGCTTTAATCCTTTTGCATCGTGGGATGCGTCAGAAGCATCTGCTCCTGGTATTCCGGGTGAAGAACCACCTGTTCCATATTCATTTTTCAGGAACTCAGCTGCATCTTTCATATCATGATGTTCCATGAAATACTCATAGATTCGGTTACGTCCTCCTGCAGTAATGCCGCCTCTTCTTAACACTGCGTCAATTTCATCCTGTGTGATAAAGGATAGTGCCGGACGTTCGACCGTAAATTTCTGGTCTACCCAGGAACGCTCCCTCTGAAGATCCTGAAAGCGTTGGAAATATTCCGGATTATGCTGAATCTCCCAGCGGTGATAATCTCCCGGATTCTCATCCATATATTTCTGCAGCCATTCAAAACGATAGACAATCGCATCTGCTTCCTCTTGATCTGTCCATGCTCCACTCACTACATCCTGCCAGTCTGAATATGATTGTTTCTTTTCCCAGTTTCTGCAAGTATCCCGAAAATGAAGTGCAAGAAGATTGGTCATTTCTTCCTGCTCCTGTTCAATGGCATTATTGGAAATCAAATTATCCACGTAATTTCCATCCTCATACATATCCCGAATTCTGTTCGCTGCTTCTTCCCACGTAACCATGCGGTCAAAGTTTCTTCTGGCAGAGTCCCCTCGCCGGATACGGATACCATCATTGTCATACCAGATACTGATTTTCTGACCATCTATGGTAAATCCTTTGCCACCAGTTCCATATTCATCTTTCAGAAAACTCCGCATTTCTTCATTATCCAGACCTTCAATCAGTCTTGCTGTAATATGAAACAGTGTATTTTTCTGTCCGCTTCCCGTGCGGAGAATATCATTTACCACTTCATCGGAAATAAGAAAAGCGGCAGGCTGTTCTAATGCAGCTGCCGCTTTTCTTATTTCCCCTAACTGTTCCTCTTCTGTTGGGAACAGGCTTAACTGTAAATAATCTCCTGAATCACCAGTTCCTCTGCCTGTGCTTTGATCTGGTTCATGTGTCTGGTCCACGCCATTGTGTCTGCCATCTTGTCCGGTGCCGGATCTTTCTCCAGAAGTTCGTTCATCAGGTTGTCTACTCTCTGTCTTGCCTGACTGTCGATCTCCATCAGATGACTGTCCAGACGGTTCTGCAGTGTCAGAATGTTGAACCTCGCCACCTTGTGATTTCTCAGATACTCTTTCCTCATCATTCCATATTTCCCGATCGTTCCTCTCGTCTCTTCCAGGCTGATATTTGGAATCTGATACTCTCCGTTCTGGCTGTAAGTGATCTCTCTCATTGACTATTTCCTCCTTATTTTCATCTTTATTGCTAACATTCTTTTTGATACTTTCACGAATTAACGTGTTAAATTCATTATAAACTACTTCTTTTTCTTTTGCAACCGTTTTCAGGTCATTTTCCAGATCCTTCAGCACATATCGTCCAATCTGCATCAGGACTGGTCTGCTGATCTCGTTGACTGCACTTCCCAGATGTCCTAATACTTTCAGCTGATTGAAGTCCGTAATATGCCGAAAATCCTCTGCATCCAGATATTCCTGTACATCCAGTCCACACCTGTTTAGTAATACATACCAGACACTATTGGTCATCAGTTCCCGGAATTCTACTTCCTGATTCTGTTCGTCCAGTTCTTCCAAAAATGTCCCTGTCACATCCAGTCTCAGTTCTTCCAATGCATCTGGAAGCCATTCCTGCATACTCTCCTTCGCTGCCTGATGCAGACTTTCAGCAAGCCCTCCTTCTGTATCTTCCAGTGATAACTGCTCCTGCAGATAATCTGCAACCAGTTGTTCACCTTCCATTGGAAGATTCCATAACTGTGGATCTTTTCCCAGATTCCGCACTTTATAAGTGTCCTGCACATCAAATACATACCGAAGTTTTGTTTTTGGTCCGGAAGTATTGTCAATCAAGGCAATCCCCTTGGATCCCTTTTTTATCCAGCGGTACATCTTCTGATTCCAGATTTCCATGGATGCTACGGCAGTTGCTTCCGGTCGCTGTGCATAAATTAAAAGCTGTTCTGGAAAAGTGTATTTGTACAGTCTGGATGAAGTGTTTAGGAACCGCATCCATTCCTGCGGACTGGCAGCTACATCTTTTGCCACCTCTTCCGTCAGCTGTTCCATTGCATATAATTTATTTGCCATGTGCTACTCCTTTTCATAAAATCAGGGACTGCTTAGTACAGTCCCCTTAAAATCATCGTTGTTTCTCTTTATAATGCTGCGGCAAGATCTTTTGACTTATTCTTTGGCACTTTGTCTGCCTCTTTTGCCTTGATCTCTGCCTTGGCTTTTTCCAGTCTTCCATGGATTTCACCTTTTACTTCCGCTTTTTCGGCTGCTTTTTCTTTCTCCAAACGTGCTTCCCTACGCTCAGCATTTTCCATTACTGCGGTCTTTTTATCACAGAACTGAACCTTATCCGAAAGCTGTTCCTGTCTTTCCACCTGTGTCTCATTGACTTCCTGTACCATCGCATTTAATTCCGGAACCTGAAAAATGCCGTTATCAGGAAGAATCAGCACTTCATGAATGGAAGATGGGATGACAAAGTAATCACTTCCCAGGCATTCCCCAATCTGTTTACGAATATCTTCCTGCAGTAACAGGGAAGCTCCATTCATCTTAGCTTTGTTTGTCAGACAGAACATTGGGTTTTCCATGGCTTCCATATCCATTTTTTCATTCAGCAGGTTTTCTGGTTCTTCACCAAAAATCATAGATTTGATAATCTCATTCATATCCATAAGTGTGACACCACGTTTTCGGTCTGCCACCATCGCATTCGCTTGAATCTGTTCGGCAGATACTCCCCACTCGTTCATCAGAGAAACAGTTACCGGAATACTGCTGATCCCTTCTCCATTTTCCTCCAGATTTACTGCATAATAAGCTGCAAAATCTCCGTGTTCTGTGACTACTTTATCTGCAAGAAGATCGGTATTCCATTCCTTATCACAAATTCTCATCTGTAATTTGTCCTTCATCTTTTCATAATCCAGAATATCTGGAACTCCCATATCAAAAAATTCTGCTTTTCCCTGTGCCTCAATACGCATATCAGCCACATCGCCAACACAAGAGTCTACATCTTTTCCATGGATATATTCCTGGTAGAGGGAATCCAGATAGACTGTCGGTACGATTCTCTGATCTCCGTTTGGAATCGTAATACCTGTCAACTTCAAACCGTTGTTTTTTTCTACTTCCTGAAGTTTAATTTCTGCGTCCTTATAAGACTCTGGCAGATACTCCTTTACATTGTCTTTGACATATTCATAAAATTCTTTTCTGTTCATCATACGCTTTTACCCCTTTCTGATCATGTGATGGTTCATTCTTTTTCTGCTGACCATCTGCT